>ERZ1106969.104-NODE-104-length-99606-cov-8.645328_pt1 | contig 99606 bp, 97 predicted proteins | sample MGYA00403685_ERZ1106969 | MGnify/ENA primary metagenome ERZ1106969 (study PRJEB35170, sample SAMEA104062416) | human gut metagenome | biome: human gut; feature: human-associated habitat; material: faeces | place: Denmark | collected 2012-05-18 ...
ATCAAATCTGACTTTGTTAGGCAAGGAATTCTTCCAAAATCTGACGAATCGCATCTTCTTTGAAAGCCGGCTCTTCCTGCTTTTCCTTTTCTGTTTCTTGCTTGACCGCCTTCTCCAGTTCTTTTGAAAATTTCTTCGGTTCTTCTTCGATATTAATTGAAAGTTCATTATCTTGCTGCTTCACCACAGCTGCTGCTCTCTGAGACGCTTTCTGCGCACCGGATAATTTCTGTGGCTCTGCAGCTTCTGAACGAATCACTTCCAGATTTTTTTCATTTTTTCGCATTCGCTTGCAGCGATGTGCGCATACATTTTCGAGATAGTCTACCATATAATTTTCTGCCGCCTCGATTTTATAGGATTCATCAGAAAGCTGACTGATCACAAACAGAGCGATCATCTCTGCAGCTCCAAGAGCACCGTACTGGTACACCTGCTCACAAAAACCATGTGTCATAAAATGTCCCACAGCTCCAATCGCTGCCAGAATTCCCGCAAACCAGATCGCCTGGATCTGAATCTGCCTCCACGTATGTATTTTCAGCAAAAATCCTCGATACTCATAAATGTATTTTTCCACAAATGCATTCACATTCTCGACCCTGTCATGTACCATACATGCATGTTCGTATTTTGCACGGACGAGTTTCATCAATTTGTGTGTACTCTTTGACATACTCCCTGCTGCACTTACCAGCTTACGCAAAGTCACATAGTTCATGACCTTTGCAAAAATCCCGACAACTCCTACTCCCAGCATCAGATAAAATATGATGCCCGTCTCCGTTACTACTTCTTTCCACATAGTTAAACCTCCTGTTTCTGGTCTTTTCACAATTCCTTCGATTGTGTGCCTGTGGACATTATAGAACAAGTCTTGTACAGATGCCCGAAAAACCGTTCTACAGAATTCTACATCTCCAGGACTTCCCGCTGTCTTTTTTTCTGCTTTCTTCTCTTGCTCCTGCATTCTTTCACACTTCTTTTTCCCTTTATTTTCAAGGGCTCTCCGGAAAAAGAAGTTATCCACAGTCTCCTTGCATCTTGTGTCGTTTTTCCACAAAAATTCTCGAATCCTGACATACGAAAGTGGATAAAACTCCCTATGGAATTTTGAAAACAGGTCTGTTATAATTTCTTTGACAAAACATAAAAGAATTTCAAGATTTGGAGGTTTTACTATGCATTACAAACCAACCGGAGTCTGTTCTCAGAACATTGAATTTGATATTGAAGATCATAAAGTAAAAAATGTACACTTTACTGGAGGATGCAACGGCAATCTTCAGGGAATCGCGCGTCTTGTCGAAGGGATGGACGTTGACGAAGTCATTGACCGGGTTGAAGGGATCCACTGTGGCTTTAAGGCAACTTCCTGCCCGGACCAGCTTGCAAAAGCATTAAAAACAGCAATCGGCAGATAGTCTCCGATTGCTGTTTTTTGATGTCTTTCTGATTGTTTTTACGATATCCCTGAGTGGTTGAAGCAGCCGTCATCAGCATATACGTTCATTGTGGTGTTTTCGTACAGGCTCTTATTTTTTATTGATAGTTGCTCTAAATGCCATGACGGCTGCTTCAACCACTCAACGATCTTTCCTATGGCAAAAGTAGCTGTGTCCTATTTGATCATAATACCATCGGTAAAGGAGTATGTCTCTTCATATGGATATTCCATACCCGCGAAATGATCCGCACGCACCCGGTAGTAGTACCCCGGCTCTACCGTGATATACTTTGCAGTACTTACAAAATAGTCATTCTCCACATCCGCACTCCACGCATCGATCTGTCCCCATGCATCTTTTTCTTCATTATAACGATCCACATATACGATCGTAGAGACAAGATTTACCGTCCGGTTCGCAGTTGTCCCGGAATATACATAGATCCTATTTCGCCCCGCTTTTGTGATAGAGCACTCACCCAGCATGATGTACTGTCCTTTTGCATTCTCATTCTGACTTGTCCCAGAAGCGCTCTCCTGCATCGTAAGATACGAACCATCCACCTTCTTTGTCTGTTCCTCCGATGCCTGCACTTCTGATGCAGACACTGCCACGACGCTTCCCAGCAATACCGTCATACACAGGACAGACACTAGTTTTTTTCCTATTTTCATATACCTTCTCCTTTCCCCCTCCATTTAAGTAAACAATCGAGCCGGAAAAAACTGACGCCTTTTTCTAATAAAATTTTAAATTTTTTAAAATTTTTTCAAATTCTTCCTTTGACACAATTCCCCGCAGCTGATACTGTACTCCATAATCCTCAAATTTTGCAACAAATCGATGCTTCTCATAACCATCAACCTGATATTCGGTCACCCGGATCTCTTTCTTACCATTTTCAACAGTAAATTCATCCACGATCTCATCTGTCTCTTTCTGCCCAAGGGAAGAATCTTCGGCATTGAGATAAATGGAATACCAGACCACCTCACCTTGATACTCATAAAATACCTGTGCTCTTTTTTGTGCGCTATCAATCGAATATTTCTGCAAAAGCATATCCTCTGGTTTATATTTTATTCTCACAACCTGAATCCCCAGTTCTTTTTTTATCTCCCGATAGACCTGTGTATCATCTGCACTGTCACTGGAATACATATCCATATCTTCCACATTGATCACAGAAGCCTGCTCTTCCTCCCCGGCAAACTTCTCAATGATCTCCTTTAAATAGGACTTGCTGCCAACCGCCGTCACACTGGTTGCCACAACTGCGATCATCAATATAGCTGCTGCCACCATCATGCGTCTTCTGAACAGCGGATTATGTCGGTATCGTTTCTCTTTCTTTTGTCCTTGTGACTTTTCATATGCCTGTATCTGCTCTGCCAGTCGTTTTTCCATCTCTGCAGAGACTTCAATCCCTTCTAATTCGGGATCTTCCAGAATCTCTTTTTTGATCTCGGCTGCCTCTTTTTCTATCTCTTCATGAAGTGAAAGCATATTCTTTTTTTTCATCATTCTACCCCTTACATGATTCTATTCGTGGTTCCTACTTTTATCTTGACATTTCACTAAATAAGGTTAATATGAAATTATATGTTTTCCTCGGCTATTTTCGTTACAGCCGATTAACTAACACATTTTTTCTGGAGGTTTTTATATGAAACGAATCATACTTACCGGGGGTGGAACCGCCGGTCATGTTACCCCCAATATCGCTCTGATTCCGCGTCTTTTGGAATTAGGATACGATATTCAGTATATTGGCTCTTATCAGGGAATTGAAAAAGAGCTCATCGAGCCATTTGGTATCCCTTATCACGGGATTTCCTCCGGCAAACTGCGCCGCTATTTCAGCGTTCAGAACTTTACAGATCCTTTCCGCGTATTGAAAGGATTTGGTGAGGCCAAAAAGCTGATCAAAGAACTGCAGCCGGATATCATCTTTTCCAAAGGCGGCTTTGTATCCGTTCCGGTCGTTCTTGCCGGCAAACACAATAAAGTTCCAACAATCATTCACGAGTCGGATATGACTCCAGGACTTGCCAATAAAATTGCCATTCCATCTGCAACTAAAGTATGCTGTAACTTTCCGGAGACGTTGGAACACCTGCCCAAAGACAAAGCTGTATTGACAGGTTCCCCGATCCGTCAGGAATTATTATCCGGAAATCGGATCGCTGCTCTGGATTTGTGTCATTTTTCTGCTGATAAGCCGGTTATTCTCGTCATCGGCGGAAGTCTTGGATCCATTGCTGTGAACAACGCCGTACGTCTGGCTCTCCCGGAACTTCTGGAACACTTCCAGATTGTTCACCTCTGCGGAAAAGGCAAAGTAGATGAATCCTTAAAATCCATGCAAGGCTACACACAGTTCGAATATATCAAGGATGAACTTCGCGATATCTTTGCCCTTGCAGACATTGTAATTTCCCGGGCCGGTGCGAATGCAATCTGTGAGCTTCTCGCCTTAAGAAAACCAAATCTGCTGATCCCGCTTTCAGCCAATGCAAGCCGCGGAGACCAGATTTTAAACGCCCGTTCTTTTGAACGTCAGGGATTTAGTATGGTTCTCGAAGAAGAAGAACTCACAAAAGAATCTCTTCTGGAAGCCATACAGAAGCTGTACCAAAACCGCAGTCAGTTCATGGATGCAATGCGTGATTCAAATCAGCAGAACTCTATCGATACAATCATCAATCTGATAGAGACTTCACGAAAGTAGTCATGCTTCAGCACTAAAATCAGTCGAACAGGTGTCAAAATGACACCTGTTCGTTTACAGTTCCAGAAATTCCTCATACTCTACATCATACTTTTTCCTGATCCATTTTCTGGCTCGGTAAAGTAAACTGTGCAGCACTTCTAGGCTCATTCCCATTTTTTCTGCAACATCAGACTGCGGAATTTCTAAATAGTATACATAACGTATTGCATAATACCAACGCGGATTATATCGATACAAGGCTACAAAAATCTCTTCATGCAGCTTCTTTCTGTCCGCTTTCTGCAAAAATTCTATATATGTATCTTCTGCGCTGTCTTCCAAATCCGGAATCACCGGATCCTCTCCCGTTTCTGACAAAACTTCTTTTTCTGCCTTCTTGTTGTAATTCAACGCAAGATGTTTTGCCGTCGTATACAGCCACGCTTCAATATTGATATCTTCCAATTTGTCAATATACATATACAATTGCAGAAACGTACTCTGAGTAATATCTTCTGCAATCGTGTAATTCCCTGAATATTTATATGCTGCCTTCATAACGAGATTTTTATATTTTTCGTATATCTCATCGTAATCTTGTTTATCCGTCAACATGTTTTCTCCAGTAATTACTTCAATTTATCCAGAATCTCTGCCTTATCTGCGTCTGTCAATTCTCCCATGTTCCATCCAAGACCAACCTGGTCCCCTTCATAACGCGGTATCAAATGCATATGAAAATGGAATACCGTCTGTCCTGCCGGTTCTTCATTGTTCTGAACAATATTATATCCATCACAGCCAAGAACGTCTTTCATCTTACAAATCATCTTTTTGGCCAGTACCAGCGCTTTTGATGCCAGTGCATCGTCCAGATCATATAAGTTACGGTAGTGTTCTTTCGGTATAATCAGCGCATGTCCCTTTGACGCCGGACTCAAATCCAAAATGACACGAAAATCCGCATCTTCATAAATTGTTGCTGAAGGAATTTCGCCCGATGCCAGTTTGCAAAAAATACAATCATTATCTTTCATATCTAAGCATCTCCTTTTTTGTTTACTTGTAGTATAAAACATTTTTCCAAAAAATAGAAGATTATTTTACTTACATGAATCGCCTTTTTTGTCGAATTTTGTCGGATTTATTTTATTGAACCCTTCTTTTTTGCGTGATAGACTACACTTAAACAAAATACTTAGGAGGACAAATCTATGCTATCTAATATTGATATCAACAAAATGAATACTTTGATGAGTAACAATGACGATGCGCGGCAAATCATCCCGCAGCTTTTACGCAATCACCGGAGTACCATTTCTACGATCTCACATGAGCTTCGCAACCCGCTTACTCTTGTTTCTTCGGCTTTGCAGGTAATGGAAAAACAAAATCCGGAATTGAAAGATATCCCTCACTGGAATCAGGTCGTACATGATATGGATTTTATCATTCAACTTTTAGAAGAGCTTTCCGCCTTTAACAGAAGCAATGAATTATATTATTCCGTCTTCTCTATGGAACAGCTTTTGAAAAATATTGCCATCTCCTTCGCAATCTCCATGGACACAAGTGATGCGGATATTGAATTTTCTTCTTCCATCTCAGATTCCCTCGGTGAATTTACCGGAGATAAGATCAAATTACAGCAGGTGATCCTAAATCTGCTGAAGAATGCAGAAGAAGCCATCACAGAGCATGGTTCTATCCATCTGTCTGCCGTAAGAAATCATGATGCCGTCATCATCACCTGCACAGATACCGGATGTGGAATTACTCCGGAACAAATGGATTGTATCTTTCAGCCATTCGTCACTTACAAACCAGGAGGAACCGGTCTTGGACTTGCTTTTTCCCGCAAAATTGCAGAAGCCCACGAAGGAACTCTCACTGCGGTCTCCACTCCACAGGAATCTACCACATTCACTCTTACGCTTCCTGTCTAGCAGTGCTTCTTTTACGATATAACACTACCGCTGCTAAGAATCCGCAGACCAGACCACCTATATGTGCAGCATTGTCCACTCCGGCGCTGGTAAAGCCCACATACAAACTGAACAACACCATAAACAGCATTCCACGTTTCGTCAGCCTTCCCACTCGCCCCTTATTGCGTATCACAACCCACAGGAGTGCTCCGAGCAGTCCAAAAATCGCACCGGATGCACCTGCTGATACCGCAAGACTGCCAGTCCAGAAATCTGAAGCAAGAGACAACAGATTTGCTCCGATCCCACTCACAAAATAAATCAGCAAAAATTTAAATCTGCCGGTTTCCGGCTCCAGATTCCACCCCAATGCCCCCAGCATCACCATATTGTTCATCAGATGATCGATCCCGAAATGCAGAAAAATACAAGATACCAATCGATAATACTGACTGTCTTCAAAAATCAATGGCGGATACATCGCTCCATATTTCACCATAAACACTGCATTTTCTGTATCTCCCAAAAATGACAGTAAAAAAAAGATTCCCATATTGATCACGATCAGCATCACTGTACAGACTGCCTGTTTATTCCTCTGCAATTTGAATCCCTCTTCCCAGCACCTTTCATCGGCACAATTTGATACCATTATTATAAGTGAGCAGATTCGTCTTGTCCATCTGTTTCCAGTATCAGATCATCCCAGCTTCCCCATTTTCCCAGACGTCCTCTGCTAATTCTATGCGCTGCTTTTTTCCACGCATTCCACACACCGCCGGATTCTCGGATTACTTCTGTATCCTTTGTAAGTTCATATTCCTCTTCTTCATCCAGCGTAAATACAGAATCTAAAACTTCTTCCTCATTCATTTCCGCATCCTCTGTCTCATCATTCTCCTTATATTCCCGCATAATTGCATCCAGATCATAATTTTCCTGAAGTGTTGCTTTGTGTAACTCATAAGCAAGTGTAATTCCCTGCTCATCTTCGTAATCCAGTTTTTCCACAAAATATTCTGTCATCCGATGAAATGAGCCGCAAAGCTCCTGTTTGGATCCCGGCAGATAACAAAAGAAATACTTCTGCCTTCTGCAAAAAACATATTCCGGCTCCAACAGCAGACATCCGGGATTTAACATATATCGCTGCAGTTGTGCGACAGTCTCTAAAAGACAAGAAACAAACTGTTCGATATCCCCTTTTTGGACCTGCTTATTTTCAAACAACACTGCCATAGAAACAAGCCCATTGATCTCATATGTATATCTGCTCTCCCCATCGATCCCACATCCACTCACTTCCAAAATTCCGGGAATACTGTTTTCCCGAAGCATGGGCATCTGATAATCTTCCTCATAGATCTCCGATACATAAATATGCAGACAAATTCTGTTTAATTCTTTTTCATAGTTTATATTCACTTCCAACTTCTCCTCATTTGATTGTTTCCACCTTTTTCTTTAAACGAATCTTTTTTTCCGGATAAGGGATCTTTGCCTGTCTCATTATCCGGATCCGCATTCTCCCCCGTGATGCCTGAATTGTGATTTTCGCCTGATCTTTTGTTACCTGGACAGCCACTTCCGGTGCAGAAAAATAAATCAGTTTTCCAGACAGCCTTTCCCGGCAAAAAACCTCTGCATCCGCTGTTTCTCCTTTCGGATTCCGCACTGTCTGAACTGCTGCCGTCAAAGTTTCATAAGCCATTCCATTCAAAATACTTTTATCATGATAATAAAATGTTGTCCGAACAATCATCAGAAATACAAGAAAAACAAGTGGCATCACATATGCCATTTCAACGGTTGTACTTCCCTTTGCGTATTTCATTTATATTCCTCCCTGCCATACAATGACTGTATATGCAGCCAGCAAAAACGGGACAAACGGGAAAGACGCACCTTTATAAATCCCTTTCCGGATTAAAATATATCCTGCAAACAGCGCTGCCAAAACATGCGCCCATACCAACAGACCGAGTACATTCCAAAATCCAAGATACACACCTGCCACTGCGATCATCAAACTGTCTCCATATCCAAACGCTTCTTCTGTCACCTTACTGATTCCCACAAACACCATTCCTACAAGCGCACCTGCAATCATAAGCATAATAGAATGTTTCTCAGAAAAGAATCCCAATCCTGCTGCCAGAAGCCCGCCCACTGCAATAAGCCACAGCGGTATTTCTCTTTTCCTGATATCCCAGACAGAAACAACACATAAATATCCCCCAAAACAAAGTTTTCCTATTTCGTACATCTGGAACATCCTCCTCTTCCTATGATTTTTGATTTCTGAACTGCATAAATCGTCCTGCTCAATCCACTGCACATAAGCGAGTTATGATACTTTCCTCCCGTATTTGTAATGTACACTCCTGCCATTGCACTTCCATGGACACATTTCTCACACTTATAATATCTTCCCCCATCTTCATTCCGGATTCCACCAAGCTCTGCATATGGAATAAACCTTACAGAAAGCTGCAGATACGTACACTGATAATCTTCATGATAAACAAGGCCATTCTTCGTAATATAAACAATCTGCTCCTCTTCCGATCCCATCCCCCTTTTCTCAAATCCGTTCCAATTGCTGAATTTCATTTCTTCTTTGTACTTTGCAGATAAATTTCCAAACTGCAAAAAAGGAAGGCGTATCCCATACCGCACAACAATATGCAATTTATTCCCATTCCGATCACAATAAGAGCCCGCGCATTGTATTCCTCTGCTTCCTCCGTTTACAATACTACTTTCCAGACGATCTGCACCAATGCTTCTTACAATTTCTGCTTCCAGTTTCGACGTGTTCAGCACCGGAACAAGCGCTGTATCCTCTATACATATTTTGGCTGCATGTACGGTTGCTGAATAAATAGTTCTCTGAACATTGCAAATTTCAATAAAATAAATCAGACAAACGACTGCAAAAAAGAAAATGGGTACGCTAAGCGCTGCTTCTATCGTAATGCTTCCTCCCGCCCCCGGCACAGATGCCCGTTTTCGATTATTTCTGGATGGTTTTTGATTTGATTGTGTCATCATGTTTCCTTTCTTTAAAATTTGTGAGTATCTCTGCCAGAGGGGACATTTCGGCAGCAGATTCGGGCACCTGTGCCGGGGGCGGGAAGTTTCTATTCATATCCGAAGTACATCGGAAACTCATATGACAATCCATGCCTGATCTGTATACAATTTTGCAGTCTTATTTTTGTCACACATGCGTCTGCTCGAAAGAAAGCAAGACCTTTTTCGAAAATCAGGTTTTGTTCCACACGATCCAGGGTACGCAAAGTCATTGTATCTGCATTTTCTAAGAACAACAGCATCCTCAGATAATTTTTGTAATTCCACCCATCTGTAATATCTGCTCCTTCCTGTGTATCTTCACTGGTTCCCAGCTTCATCAAAGATGTAAGCGACAACTGCCAGTTTTCTGCTGTTTTTATAAGTGCCGCCCGTTTTCCTGACATCAAAGACCGCAGATCCATAATACTTTCTCCAAATGCCCAGGCAGCCAAGATTACCTGTTTCACCACCGGCTCCAGCATCGGAAGTGCCGCTGCCGCTGTAAGCGCCAGAGCCATTGTTCCCGCCTCCGATTGTTTTGCAGCATCTGTCTGCAAATACACAAAATTGATTCCCATACGAATCAAAAGCAGCTTATTCAGTACAGCTTCCAGATTCTCCTGATCCGTTTCTTTTCCTTCAAGAAGATATTCCACCTCGTAATCAAGAGATCTGCTTTCTTTCTCCTGCTTGGATGCACTTCCAAATTTCTGCAGTATATACTCATGAAACAGCAGTTTCTTAGTCATCTCATCCATATCGCTTCTCACTGGAAATGTTCCCCGGCCGACTCGCAGTGTTCGTGAAGATACTTGTTCACTGGCGGAAATCTGCTTGCCGGATACTTCCTTCTCTTTTGGAAACACAAGACGGATCAGCCCTGACTTTTTCAACTGTTCTATATGGGGGATTGGATTATTCTCCATCGGAAGCGAACTCTGATTTTCATTTAACACCGTATCCAGATCTTCCAGATTCTGACTGCTCTCATCTTTTATCTCTTCTCCTTTTATTTCCTGTTCCTTCCATTTTTCGGCCAACTCCCCCAACTCCCGGATCATGGAAATCCCATAGATATCCTCCATGTATTTTACAACCCCCTCACGAAATGCCTGTCCATTTTGATCTGTAAGGAATTGAACTGCAGACATTTCCGTCTGCACTTCTGATGCTCCGTAATAATGGATCCTGTCCAGAATCTGCTTTTCTGTAAAATTCCCAGTTTCATAGCTTCCTTCTATTGCAAATACACCATACTCGTCTAATAATTCTTTCTGATATTCTCCAAATGCAGAATAAACTGCCCGATCTACATCCAGTCTCGCCTGATTTTTCTCTGTCTGAACTGACGCGCTTTCCAGAATTGCCGTTATAAAGGAGATCATCAACACAAAAAGCAGACTTAAAAATGCTGTGATCTCCCCTTTAGGCGTCTTAGATTCCTGCACTTTCACTTGTGATCTTTTCAAAAATATCATTTACCAGGGTTGTCAGCTGTGTTTTAAAGATCAATACCAATGCAATAATAACGACCATAAATCTAGCCCCATCTCTGGAAACCGCATGGATACTGGGCGTAACCACAGCCTCCTGCATGCACCTTGGTCATTTTATCTATTAAATAAAGAAATACGGCAACCTTAATTTCCCAATCAAGCCACCGTATTGTCCATAATTTTCTATTTTATTTTTATATGTTTATTTCTTTTCTAGCTGCAATTTTAATCTTTCAATCTCTTTTAAAAGTTCTTCATTTTGTAATGTTAATTTTATATTTTCCTTCTTAAGCTTGGTAACTGCAATCTTCAATGTATTTAACTTTTCTTCCATAACTTTATCAACAATAATCTGCTTCGGATTATAACACGCACCTTGTTCCCTATATGCCTTATCTAGTGCTGTCCTAACTTCTATATTTCTGTAAAAAAGTGTTTTAGAAAATCCTGTTTTTCTTATCAGTGCAGCCATTGTCACTTTTTCTTTTCTATCCAGCATATTTTGAATTTCTTGCTTTGCAATCTCAGCTTTAACCTTACTTTTTTCTTGACTAATAGCGACTATTTTGTCGTATTTCATTTTCTCTTTTCTCCTTTCCTAAAATCCCACACACCTCTCTCAACCTTTGATTCTCCTCAAGCAACTTCCTCTTCTCTAACTCCAGCTGTAAAATTTGTTTTTGTTGTTTTATCATCTTTTCTTCTATCTCTTGTTGAGTACACATCGAAGTAAGGTTATTTTTATAACACTGATTCTGCTTTCGAATTGCTTCATACAAAATTTCACGAACAAGTTTATTTTTGTAAAAGAATGAATTTGAAAATCCAGTATATCTTTGTAATGCTGCTACCGTAACTCTTTCACCATTTTCTATCATTCTTTCAATCTCTTTTTCCACGATACGGGCATTTTGCTTACCAATTTTCTGATTCATTTCAACTACTTTATCGTATTTCATGCCGTCCATCCTCACTTATATTTCTTTCTGAAGATTCCGGTTGATTACTTGTAGTTCTTGATTTTCAACTCTCAGTTTCACCATTTCCAAATTAAGTTTTCGCAATTTTTGTTGCAAATCTTCGATTTCCATCACGCTGTCAAAGTTTATTTTTAACATACGCTGTTGCCTGTATCTAGCATCATCAAGTGACTTTCTAATGTCTTTATTCACATAAAAATTTGCTCTTGATAATTTTGTTCTCTTGGCAAGCTCGGCAACGGTAATCCATTCCCCTTCTCTCAGCATTTCCTCTATTGCCCTAAGTGCCACTTCCGTATTCTGTCTTGATCTTTCTTTACTTATCTCTACAATCTTATCGTACTTCATATCAGATACCTTTTCCTTTAATTATAATTTTTTCAGCATGGAAAGCTCTTTCTTTTTAATCCTGCTTTTTAGTTTCTCCACTTGAACCTTAAGTTCCTCTATCTGACCTCGCAATTCCTCGTTTTCCTGAGACAAACTTCGGTTTCTGACCTTATATTCCATGATATCCATCTGCAGTGCCTCGGTGTTGTCATTCTTTGAATCTTTACTCTCACTCCAAATTCTTCGACATGATACATTGGGCGATTGCACGGCTGCATCCAACCTGCTTCTCACTTCTGGATTTTTATAAAAGAACCCTCTTGATAAGCCAGTTTTTTTCACCAGCAGAGTTACCGATGGATATTCCCCCCTTTCTATCAACTGTTCTATAGCCATCGTGGCCAGCTTAATTTTCTGCTCACTTTCGATCCGATTCACGGCTATCATCTTTTCATAATTCATATCCATCCCATCCTTTTATTATGTCCATTAATATAAGGTCCATTTTTTCTCTGGTTTTTCTCGTTTCATCAGCCATAACTTTATTCCCGATTCTCCGGTAGTGGTGGACACTCTGTAATGTTTTATGTCCAAGTAGTCTTGCTATCATCCAATCCTCGATATGAAGCTCGGTCAATTTTTTCCCATAACAGTGTCTAAAAATATGTGTCCCGAATTTCAGCAGTTCCCCATTATCATCCCGTATATCTTTCTGCCGGATCATCCTCATAACTTGTGCCTGGATCATTCCATATTGATATGGTTTCGTGGGATCATCTTTTTTTACAAAAACATATTCTGTTTCCCCGTAACGCTCTTTGGTATATTCCATGGCTTTTAAAATCAAGCGCCCCACCTCATTACTAACTGCCTTTTCATAAGTAATGGATTTCACTTGATCAATCCGGACAAAATATCTCCCTTCTTTCTCTCTAAGACAATCCATTCTTAAAGTAAGCGTATCGGAAATGCGTGTTCCCAAAAGCTGGTGAACGATCAATGCCCTGGCTATCTGCTCGTCCATATTAAAAATGTGGGAATTCAATCGCTTAATTGTAGCATCTGAATAAAATTTAAACTGATATCGTGGTGTACTTGGAAAATCATTATTTAAGAAAAGTTGCAGAAGATGCCTTCTCTCATATATATTCCCCACATCTTCAATCACACGTTTTAAGCCATACAGATCGGAACGATAGTTCTTTCTTTCGGTTGTCTCCGTCTGTAAGTATATCAAATAGTCTTCAATATCTTCTCGACTCAATTCCTGTAATGATTCCAGCTCTGGCTTTCTTACATTTAAAAAGCGGCTAAATCTCTTTACTGCAGTCATCTCTGAATGTATTGTGCCAAGTGCGGAATATTTTAAATGTAAGAATATGGTTCTTTTTACCTCTTCTCTGATATCCGGCTGTAAAATATCGGTGAAGTTAAGGGTCTTCACATTTTTTATGGGATTTCTTCTGATTGGAAATTCAAATTTCTCCAACTCCCATATATCTTTTTCCTGTTCTTCCCGTTCATCTTTCACTTCAGCAAATTTTAGAATCTGACGCAGTTTTCTTTCCAATGCTGGTGTTTCTCTGGCTGTTATATCGTAAGCAGCCCGGTATTTCATGCTGGACAAGGCCAATCCCTTTTCTAACATCCACCCCTTTAAAATTCTGACCGTCTTTTCTGGACCAGCATTCTGCAATACTGTTATATTCTTCTCTATCAAAAACTTCCGTATATTGTTATAGGTGGTTAGTTCAGTAGCAAGGCTCGATAATGCTAAAGTCTTCCCCCGTTCCCATATAAAGGCTTCTAAGATTTCTTTCACTTCCTTAGATGGTAGCCCTTCCAGATCAAAATAACGGATCTTACATATTCTCATAGAATTTCTTTGTTCTTCTGAGGCATGCTTATAGCTTTCCATTTCGTAAATATGTATCCTATCCTTTTTCATGTCTATATCTCCGCTTCTTTGGTGTGATTGTCAAAGCAATATTATTTTCTGGTTTATCAAAGTAATTGTCATTTGCTTTTTCAATCTTCTTAGGCATATAGTCCACATACTGTTTAGTCATTTCTTCTGCTACATGTCCAAGGTAATCACGAATTGTTTGTATCGGTACACCATCATCATAAAATTGGGTTGCCAGCGTATGTCTGTAATCATGTGTTTTAAATACATACTCACAATCTGCTATTTTGTGTTTTTTACATTGCGTTCGAAAACGTTTTACAAATGAACCTATTCTATATGCTCCTCCCTGTTCAGCTTGAAAAACATAATCGTTTGCATGAATATGATTTTTCTTTATGTATTGTTGCATAACCTCATACAGCATAAATGGAACAGGAATCATTTTATCTGCCTTCATTTTGATCTGATACACTTTGATCCAGGCATCCTCTCCATCCCAGTAGTATGCATCTCCTTTTAGCGTACATACTTCGCTGATCCTTAACCCTGTTGCCCATAGATGCAGGAAGATCAACCGCAATTCTTCTGGAAATAAATTCAGTTTGTGAAGTATTTCCATATAAATATCTTCATCAACGCTCCTGTCATGATGTATAGGATATACTTTCTGCTCATAGTACTCCGGGTGAAACGGAATTGCCTTAATATGTTTTTTTATCTTTAGGTACTCATAGAATTTTGTGATATCCAGTATCTGCCGGTTCACAGTTTCTGCTTGAATTTCTTGTTGCTGGATTTCCTTAAAATATGCACCTATCTGTTTTTCAGTTACATCAAGAGCACATACGTCAGGCCCTAAATACTTTAGAAATTTTTTCACATAGTTTTGCTGGCTTCGAATATTTCCAATGGTCAGACCTGTGATTCCTATCTGATATCTTGCATATTCCTGTAGCAGCTTTCTATTGTTTAAATTTTCTACTTGGTAAAAAGATAACCTATTCACCGGATTACATGGATTCACTCTTTCTGGCGCAAGGTGGAATCTTTCCATGTACCATACATTTGCATGCCAGTGGATCTGCTTTCCACTCATAAAGAGAATTTTTCGACTGTTATCCACAATCTGCATGGAGTTTTTATAGTTAACCACCTTCTGCTTTACTATCTCTTCTAATTTTTCAATCTCTTCCTGTTCTATGGTTTCTATATCTACTATCCCTTGCTTGATGCAATATTGATACATCCACTGCATAGGAAGCAGGAATCGTACTCTCCGATCCTTTGGATCCTTTACATTCTCAAGAATATGTATGAGTAGTTGAAAAATCTGCTGTTTCATCTTTTCTGAAGCCTTGACACTAAAGTCCCATACCAATTCTGTCTTATCACGTACCTTATCAAATTCCATAGCCAGTTTCTGATCTGGCAGATATGGCAGGAAAAGGATCTGCTGTTCGTATTTCAAATAAAATTTTTTTATGTTTGCAAATTGTTTCATTTCCTGTCTGATATGATATTGCTTGATTCGATCCAATGTCTTTAAATACCGAAGTACCTGTTCTGGCTTCTTTTCCTTCATAAGATACTGTTCATATTTTTCTCGGATAGAATAATCGATTTCTCGGATATGGTGTATCCCTTCCCGAATAAGAAAATTTTTGATATTACCCGTCAATGGCATTTCGATGCCTTCGCACTGCCGAATTTCTTCCAGTAGATCACCATATTCTTGTTCGATCCAGTATGCTTTTTTGTTTCTGAGAAATGATGTCATACTATTTGCTGCCCTGATCGTACAGTCCCTGTCCTCAAGCAGAAACCTTTTATAATTTCGAACATCATTTTCTTCTACTAATATCACATTATAAATTCCTAACTGCATCAGATATTCTTCTGCATATCTCCATGACTTGTCTTGTACTGGTTCTCCCTCTATAAGCTGTTCATGCAAATAGGCCAATTCCGTTTGATGCTCAGTATCTAGTAATCTGATTGCAGGCACATAACCGCCTCCTCCTATAACAGATGATCAACTCCATACAGGGATTGGTGCTGGCTGTAAAATGCATCACTTGCTTCCATCAGTTCTTCCTCTGTTATATTCAAATATTTCATAGTTGTTTCAATGTGTCGATGACCAAGTGCCTGACTGATAAGTTCTAGTTTCCACCCTGCCTTTCTCCTGGTATTTGCGAAATAATGTCGCAGCATATGTGGTGTCACTTTAATTCCGGTCTTTTTTTCAAGACGCTCCATCAAACTCCGTACACCGCTGTCCTGCATTGGTTTCCCTGCATATTTTCCAGACACATTGACCAGAAGATACTCTTGTTGAAAGATCAGGTCCTTATATTCTTCCAGATAAAACTTTAAGATTTCGAATGTCGCATCACTGACTTTTGCCTTTCGGAATTCTGCATTCTTGGCACGTGCATCATTTTCATTATCTTCTCTAAAATTTACATAGATCAGATGGTTTTCATAATCAATATCTGTTGCATAGCGATTGCCCAAAATTTCTCCGATTCGGAAACCTGTTTCTGCTAATAATAAAAGCAGGACTTGATCGCGGCAATTTGCACATGCCTTTAGTAAAATAACGATCTTGTCCTGCTCTATAGTTCTTCCTATATGTCCTGTTTCCTTTAAGTATCCGTGAAAACTTCTCCGATTCAATATCTTTCGAATTCCTACAGAATTTCTTACAATGTATTGTGCATCAGATAATACTTTTAAACTTTGCTCGCAACCTTCCTGCTGTTCAGCAAAATTGTACAATCGAAACACTTCCTTGAGATATGCATTGCAAGTTTCATTGTATGGCTTTTTCGTGTACTCATCTTTGCTATGCATCCCAGCCTTTAACCATATAAGAAAATCTGTAAAATGTTCCTGTTGCTTTTCGTATTTCATATTCCATACATCTTCCATCGTTAGTTGATTCTCAGACAGATAGTTTAAGTAATATGAAATCACAAGAGCGCTTCTCTTGATGGTGTTTGGCGAACCTTTCGCCCTCATTTTATGCATTAGATATTGGGAAGGAAGAAGAACGATTTCTTGGCTGACTTCTTCCCGTATAAAATAGTATTTCTTAGATTTTTCTGTCTGCATATCCACTATGAAATGTTCCATTTCTTCACTTCCTTTCCTCTAACGCTATACACAGTATACCCACTCTATGCTATGAAAGCTATTCACAAATACCAACAATTCCGAAAGGTTTCTCCTAAAATACTCACTACATTTTTCTCTATTTTCTTTGGAAAACTTAGCACTACCAACAATTTCTCTACAATCTGTTACATATAGTATTCGATTCGTTTTCGGTTCCGAATAAAATTTTCTACATCTGCCATTCTGTCTGTAATCCGACATACTGGAAGTGCATCAATTACCTCTTTGTGGTATTTCCCTCCTCTTCCTGCTCTGGAATCTAATATAGACACTACACAAGTATCTGTTTCCGTCCGGATTGCTCGTCCAAATCCCTGGCGCAGTTTGATCTGCATATCCGGCACTATGATTTTCTGAATATATTCCTTTAAAGTCTGATATCGTTCTCTTTCTGCTTCCCTCACAGGATCGGGTACCGCAAATGGCAAACGGACAATAATCAAAGAAGATACTACATCTCCTGGAAAGTCCACGCCTTCCCAGCAGGAACCAGCTGCAAAAAGCACACAATTTTTCTGTGCCTTAAATTCACGGATCACTGACTGGGAATCTTTCCATACCTTCAACAACGGAAATGGGAGATTCCCTCTCAATTCTCTGTATACATTCCCCATCATAGAATAAGAGGTAAACAGTACAAGAGTATGTCCAAATGTGGAACATACCAGCTTTCGGATCTGCTCAGACAAGAAACGGATTTCTCCATGATAGCTATCATACACTTTTCTCTTCCGTCTTGGCATGTATAGTAAACAATTTTCATCATAATCGAACGGTGAATCAGCCTGATATTCACGTACTCTTCCGACATCTTCGAGTCCGTTCAGTTGCTCTGACCTTTGAAAACTCTCCCCTGCTTTTAAGGTGCCAGATGTAAGAATGGCTGGAAAGCCACGCTCCCAAATATCTGCCTTTATCAAACTTTCTGTTTTTCGATGAACAGTGCAAAACACTGGCAGTCCCTTTGATGTATACTCTAAAAACAATATATTGTTCCGGTCCACATTTAAAAACTGTAACAGGACTTCCCTGCTCTCTTCCAGCCGGTTCTTTGTCCATCTGGATAAATTCCCGATCAACAGATCTTCCGCCCGCTGCAACCAGCGGATGCTGTTTCTTAATGCCTGTCTGGACTCCCTGTTGAGAACAAAGCGAAAACGTGCCTGTTCTTCTAACACTCCCTGTGGTCTTGGCAGACTTTCAAAGAGCTGTGAAAATGCTTCCCGAAGTTTTGCCGCAATATGGGTATAATGTTCCCCTTCTAAAAGACTGCAGATTTCCATAAAATCTTCCGGTCCGAAAGACTTTCCATACATCTGCCTTGCTGCTTCTGGAAATTTATGTGCTTCATCAATGATCAGTGCCTGATAATTTCTTAATAGAGGACGGAAATCATTGGCTCTGTGAAGTGTATCTGCCAGTAGATAATTATGATTACAGATCTGGATAAATACTTTTTCATCTGTAGCTTCTTTTAAATATTTTTGATAACGACAGTACGTTCTCATCTCACAAGTTTCCGGGCAGTATTTGGGGACGCATACCATCCTGCGGTCAAACCCACTCAGATGCTGTACGGAGTCCATGTCATATTGTTCTCTTAATGCATATAAAGCTTCTCTCTGCAGTGGATTTTTTGCTTTTCTTCGTACTGCATCCAACCGAAGCTCCAACCGATTGTCACATACAAAATGTTCTTTCCCTTTTCGGATGACTGCTTGGATAGGGGCAGATATGATTCCTTTCTTCAATAAAACCTGTGATAAAAAAGGTATATATTCTCTTTGGATGGCTTCCTGCAATGCAATGCTTGAGGTTGAGATCACAATAGGCTGACTCTGACCGCACATAGAAAAATATCCAGATAACAATTGACTGTATTTTCGAAAAAGAATGCACGCTACCAGGTATGCATAAGTCTTTCCTACCCCTACTGCTGCATCGCATAATGCAATCTTGTTTCCACACAGGCTGGAAAGCATTTGATGGCAAAGTGTGATCTGTTCTTCCCGAACTTTCATTCCTGCTTGTGGAAGTATTTCTCTGAATATCTCTTCCACCTCTTCGTGTGCCATTCTCCGATATTCGTTCCGATGCATCTTTCCACCCTCTTATCTTTATATTTGTGTTAATATCACATCAATACAGCCAGAGATTTGGTTACTCTGGCTGCATGTATCTGATATCAACAGCACACTTCGATTGATTTTCTTTTGTTGTTGGATATCGTATTTGTCCTCTCACTTCCCCGATATCAAATGGGCACATTATAGCTGGATGTCTGGCAAAACATCCACACAGATATTCCAAACGTCTTACTGATTACAACGTAAGGTTTATCTATCCCTGCATTCGGATCTTTTGGTGTATCATTATCATCCACCCGGACTCACGGCGTCACATTCCTGCCTGGATGCTTACAGAATAAAAGGGGCGCTCTTATATAAAACGATGATCACTGATGCCGTCCGTTGTAGTGAATAACTGAACCATCCTTTTATATCGTCATGGCGTTTCTTTCTGCTACGCTCCGCCGGATGGGAAAGTTTCTATAATGCGGATATCCAATTATCAAGGAACAGAGGAGGGGAAGGCACTAAGTACCTTCCCGAAAATGTATAGGAAAAATTCCTACTTAGGAGAGAACTTACCTCTCCTACTTACTAGCCAACTTCCACAACAAAATATGACGCTAAAAAAAATATTTTTTTAATTTTTTTCTCAAGCGTTTCATTCGTGCAGAAACTGTATTCGCTTTCATTCCAAGCAATTTCCCTATTTCCTCTGTACCATAACCAAACGTTTTTAAAAGAATAATATACAATGTTACTTGATCCAACTTCTGCAGTTCTTTTCTTAGTTTATTGTCATCTAAAGACTTTATGAAGTCTTGCACGTTAACAGGCTGTTGAATTTCCCACTTTCCGGAAGCATCTTCAGTTCTCTCTATAAAATCTGTATCAGGCATTTGATGATTTTTGTAGTTACGTTCTTGTTTAAAACAATTCCAGTCATAATCACGAAGTTCTGCAATAACCTCTTCTGAGACGCCTAGTTCACGTAATTTTTTCTCTTCTTGTTCCTTCCATACTTTCCATTTATATTCTTCTTTTGCTTTGTTATATGCCATATCATTTTTCCTCCGATTTGAATTTTCGAAAATCAAATCGGAAGTGGTGGGCTTCTATTTCTTGGATTACTCCAATAGAAAAAGATGCACTGCAGATTTTCTATCCACAGTAACGTCTTTCTTTTTTGACAATTATATTTATAAGTATATGAAATATGGTATGAGACACCATATTTAAAACCGCATTTTTTTCTATCTGCTGTTACGCTTTTTTTAACGTTTTCTTATGACTGAATCTTCTCCTATTGCCTAATATTGCACATCAATCCCTTATTATAAATTATGTGCCTCTATCCCATTTTCTTTTTTAATATTGCTTAATACACCACATCAAATATTGTTCACTACTATTTTCACTTTTCCAATGTTGCATAATACACTAGATTTCATGGAGGTGAATAGTACACATGGCGCAGATTGATAGTCGTTTAGGTGATATGATTCGTAGCTACCGTGAAAAACTTGGTTTAACGCAAGAAGAAATGGCTGAAAGACTTCAAGTTAATCTTACACATTATGGAAATATTGAGCGTGCCGCATGCAATCCAAGCTTTTCTCTTTTTCTTCGGATTGCCAAAGAATTAAATCTTTCCGTAGATGCTTATCTATATTCTACAAGAGATGATACTGCCGCTGAGATTACACGTTTACTCTCAAAATGTTCCAAGCGCGAATGTCAGATTATCTTAGAAAATATCCTTACCCTTCTTAAGAATCGGGATGAATGCACGTAAATTGATGTTACAGAGTGATTCTGTTTTTATTCCAAATTTTATCTAGCTTTTTTCTAGTTTTAACATTAGCAAAGCGGTCCATGCACATGCATGAACCGCTTGATCATTTCCATTGCTTGATTTTTTCCAACATGTTGGAGGGAACTTTCAATATTCCGCTTCCGGATAGTAAAAGCAGCATATCCACCATTCCCTGCAGATAAGCTTGTTGGTTTTCTTCTTCTGCACATTGTTCTGTCAAGCCAACATATTTCTCAATGACACATTTTTGTTCATCTGTCATTTCACAAACTGTCTGCTCATAAATCGGCTGATATGAAAATTTTTCTTTCATAGCCTTTTGATACTCTGGTAATTGTAACTGTGAAAGTCTTCCGGTATCCTCACATCGAAGTTCCTTTAAAAACTGTGCAGTTTTTTCCCATACTCGCTCATCCATGCTTCCCTCTTCCTTTCATCGTACCAAATCTTTTTTTCTTTTGTTCTATTATTCCTCTATTTCCACTCCGAAACACATAATAATTGCTTTATATTATTCTTCTTTGTATGTTGTATAAAATAATTTTTAAAACTTCATCTTTAGAAGTATATTACCATTCCATTTCGCTAGAATCAATAATGTAACTTCATCTTTAGAAACATTGAGGATATTATGAAAATATATTGGAATGGTGAACGCAAAAACGTAATAGGATCTCGCGTTAAAGAATTAAGGAAAAAACAGGATATTTCCCAAAAGATTTTGGCAGCACGTCTTTCTCTTTCTGGGATTGATTTTACGGAATTGACAATTTTAAGAATTGAAAAAGGGACACGGTTTGTTCCAGATTATGAATTAAGTGTAATTGCTGATTATTTCCATGTAACTTCTGATTATCTGTTAGGCAGAACAAATAAAGAATAGGACAGGTACTCCGTATGTAGCGGGACCTGTCCTATTTCTTCGCAAATTTATACCCTATCCCTCGCACGGTTTGGATAAAAACGGGATTTCGGGGATCTAGTTCTATTTTCTTTCGTATATGACCTATATGTGCGGTAACATTTCCTTCATCACAGAAATATTCTTTTCCCCATACAGTTTCATATATCTGTCGATGAGTAAATACCTGCCCAGGATAACTCGCAAGGAAAAATAGGATATCAAATTCTTTTACTGTTAGATTAATTTTTCTGTTTTTGTGAAATGCTATTCTATTATTGTAATCCAAGTACAAATCTGCATGATTTAATATATTTTTTTCTTGTAGAGCAATTTTTTTTGCAATATAATTCATATTACAAAGCAAAATTTCTTTATAATTCCCCTCTTCTTTTATTCGAATAAGAATTTCAACTTCTATAATGCTTCACCTGCCCTTTTAAATTTCAAGCAAACGCTCATAAATAAACTTTCTATTTTATTTCATCATTTTCTTTATAAATCTTATTCCACTCTCCATAGGTCAAACGGTTTCGGTACCATTTAGAAGTGTCATCTAAGTTCGACTTAATAACTTGATTGGATATATAGTGAAAACGGTTATTATCTAACGGCTGAATGACTAATTCACTTGTCATTGCATTATCCTGCATTGTTCTTTCCCACACCGCATTAATTATAAGTTTAATTTTCCCATCATCCATCTTTTCATATGATACTACTTCTGGATACGGTTCATACGTTGATCCATAGTCATATAATCCTCTTGGTCTGTACAAATACGTTTTTGTTTCTGCATTATAAATGGCATTAGACTCTAATACTTCACTTTCAACTGTTAAAAATGTTTGAATAACTTCCTCAAAATCTTGTTTTGGAATATAATATTCTACTCCTTCTTGACTATAATTATATGGAACATATTTTTCATATTTTAAAAGATACATAATCTCATATAGATCATAAAAATCAAGTTGTGAATAATCACTTTGATTCCAATTCGTTATAAATAACTTATTTCCAGCATAACCTACTGGCATAACATACTTTCTATTCAACTCCCGACATGCTTCATCCAATGGTTCCACACGAAATCCAATTTTCCCATGATATCCATCATATCCCTGTCGATCATATTCTTCTATGAAAAAATACCCATTTTTTGTATACTTCCATGATTGTACTTGAAATTCATTAATGTACTCAGCTTCTGGAGCGTCCTGATCCCAAGTCATATTACTACATATGGCATAAATTTCCCCATTTTGAGAGTTTAAATCATATCTCACAAATCCTCCTGATTCCATAATAGAAAAAATTGTTATACTATCATTAACCTCGTTTTGCACATTCTTGCAAAATTTTTTCACTAGTTCTCCATTTACCATATCTATTTGATTATTTATGTCAACCGCAATATAGTTTTTTCTGCCTAAATATTCAATAATGTCTTGTTGTAATTTCAATGAATTTCTATTGCTTTGATTCCATCTTTCTTTGTATATATGAAAATAATCATCTGCCAAATCTTCGGATTCTACCAGAATTTCTTCAGTTCTTTGAACTAATTGTACTTGATTTGAATTTTTTTGTATTTTATTACATCCTCCTAGTAGAAAACTAATGACACCAATAATGATCATTAATCTAACTTTCATACTCTTCCTCTCCAATTACAATATCAGTTATAAAAAAATCTATTTTCTTAATTTACTTAAAAATCTCTTCGCGGTTTATATTCTGGAATTTTATATGCTCCCTCACGTTCAATACAGTTTCCCAAATATATCCACTTGTCACCTTCTTCTCGGATTGTCACTTCATGTCTGAATGAACAATCTGTTCCTTCTTCCTGAAAAACAGCTTCTACTGTCAAAGTTAATGATCCATCCTCATTTTCTATACAATTCACTACTTCTGGGAAAGGTTGGAATTGTTGAATTCGATTCCATGGACCAATTGCTTCCCATGGATATACCCCCTTCACGTCATCGTATTGAGCATATATTTCCAAGGTTTCTATTGAAATATCAAAATAAGTTGTGACCACTTCTTCAAATTCTACTTTAGGAATGCCTGATGCATATTTTTTTTCATCAATTTTCTCCCCATACTTCATTGTGTATAAAAACTCAAACAAATCATTAAACTCTATATTTTCCAAACTGTTTTGATTCCAATCTACGAGGAACAGATTATTGCAAAAGTAACTAACCGGTGTAATACATTTATTTCCTAATTCTCTGCACTGTTCATCAAGTGGCAAAATTCTATAAAAAACATGCATATCCATTTCTTGATTTCTTGATAATGCCTTCTCCCATATAATCCACCCTTTATCAGTATAGTTCCAATCATATACCTGAATTTTTTCTATCTGCACAATATGTGGACTCATATTATCATCAAATGCAGCTGTTGCTGATGTTACATATAAATCTTTGTTTTTAAATTGAAGTTTATTATATATCCAAACACCACTTGTATTAATTACAAAAAATTCAGTTTCAGTATTTTCTCCTGTTTTTGCCAAAGAAAGAGCATCATCAACTTGTTTATAATTCAACATATTATAATCATGACTGCCACAGGTAATGGCAACATTCTCTTCTGCAATACTTTCGATCATTGTATGAACTGTCTCTTCTTCAAGAACAATATTTGACGCATTACCTTTATCTGCCTGACTGTATATCCTTTTGCATTTTCCAACCATTTTCCTTAAGCGATCACTAATGTCTTTTTCTTCTTTTCTCCCCATTTCAATATTTTTTAATTCATAATCATCATTTTCATCCATCACCACATTCTCTTCTTCTGTATTATTAATTATAAGATCATTTTGAGACCCATTTTTTTCACATCCGGATAATACTAAAGAAACCAAAATAATAGCCAACATTTTCTTCATTAACATTTTCACCTTTTTTCATCTCATTCCTATCGTAAATATTGATCCAATACTCTTTTATCTTTTTGAACTACATAACCACTGCCACCAATATTTTTTACATCTTCAACCATACTAATTAGCAATATTGGATTCTCAATATTAGGATCAGTTGTAAAAACTGCCATCCACCCCAATTCTGTTCCTGTTGCATCTTCTTTTGAAAGCTTTATTTCTGCCGTTCCTGTTTTTCCAGCCAAAGTGTACTCCTCTCTATGTAAACCATATCCCGTTGCTGTTGGTTCACTAATAACTTTCTTCATTGTCTCTAAAACAGTATGAATACTTTCTTTTTGAATAACTTCCGGCATCCATATATTGGGATTATAATTTGGGTTATATAGTAACGTCGGTTCAATTATATTTCCATCATTACTAAATGCGGAATAAATAGAAGCTAGATGCAATGGATTTATTAAGATTTGACCTTGTCCATATCCACTATCTGCCAATTGAATTTCTGACTTTATTCCTTCTGTATTTGAATACTGTGATATTGACATTTTAATATCAAATGGTATTTCTTTGTTAAACCCCAATTTTTCTAAAAAGCTAGTTAAATTATTTTCCCCCAGTTTAAGTGCTACTTTTGCAAAATATATATTATCAGAATATATCATTGCATTTTCCAGTGTTGCAGGTTCAGTCTCATGTAATGTGGTCACATAATAATCCCCCCATGACGAGTCTTTTTGCCAGCTTAAACCTTCGTTTCCATAATCTTCTACAGGATCAAGAATACCTGTGTCTAACCCTATCACTGCAGTAACAGGTTTAAATGTTGATCCGGGACACCATACCTGTCTGAATCGATTGTACAAAGGTTGCCTTTCATCTTCATTTAAGCTTTTCCATAATTTATCTGACATTCCCATTACAAAATCATTTGAGTTAAAAGAAGGAGTACTGACCAGTGCCAAAACTTCTCCTGTATATTGGTTCATAGCAACAGAACAACTCTTATCATCCTTAAACTGTTCATACAAGACTTTTTGCAATTCTGCATCAATTGTTAATTGAATATCCTCTCCGTTTTGAACCGGTTTATCTACAATAATATCTTTTCTGTTTCCAAATTCATCTTCGATATATATCATGCAACCATTTTGACCTTTTAATTTATCTTCATATAAACTTTCTATACCACTTCTCCCTATAACACTATTGGAATCATAACCTTTCCCTTTATTCTCTTCCAAATCTTCCGCTGTAACTTTTTGAATATATCCAACCAAATGTGACGCTGCTTCTTTTAAAGGATAGTCTCTAACTTCGATATCGTTAATCATAACACCTGGAATTGATAGTAATTCCTCTTGATTTTCCTTTAATTTTACAAGATTTTCATCCGGATTAATTTTCATTAATTCCAATTCACTAACTTTAGGAATTGTTTTTATAGGAACAAATGAATCATCTTTTACCCACTCTGCAGACAATTTGTTCTTTATCACATCAATATCCACTTCAAGCAACTCCGCAAGTTTAATTATTGTGTTTTCTTTATCCTGAATTTTACCCGGCACTAGCCCAACTGATGATGCAACCCCTTTTCCAGCTAACACTTTTCCATTCCGATCTAAAATTTGTCCTCGCTCTGCTTCTACAGTATCTATTCGTACTTTATCTGTAGACTCTAATTGCGGAAAAATAATACTATCTTTCCAAACAAGTTTATATTCAAATTTTTCTTTTATAAAGTTTACTTCATTTTGAAATTTCACTTCACCTGCAAGAGTATTAAATGATGTAAGATATGAAATCTCTTTACCATTGGATTTCTCATTTAAAATTTTAATGCTTAAATCCTTCGTTTCTAATCCTTCATATATGTTTTTATTTCTCTTTACAAATTCTTCCATAGAAATATTCGATGAATGTTCTTTAGAAATCATTTTATACATTTTTTCATATTCATGTTTATTGATATAATTCATATATTCGGTTAGCAATTGTTCAGTAGTGTTCTTATGTGTCTGTTTCGTAATAAAAAAAATCAAGCTCAATACTAAAATTAAAGAAAATATTATTAATATCAATCTACCTGTCCATTCAAATTTTTTTCTTTTCATAATTGTCTCCTGTTTCCATATCTTACGTTTGTAATATATTCTATTATCACTTTTTTGTCAATAGCCTTCTTGACGTTTCTATTTCAATGCTCTATAATTATTACGAAAGTAAGATTAAAGGAGAATAAACATGGATAAATTACCACAAATATCTGAAGCAGAATATGAAATCATGAAAATAATATGGGATGAGTCACCAATAAGCACAAATTCTATTTGTGAAAAAGTTCCATCTATACACAATTGGAGTAATAAAACAGTTCATACGTTATTATCTCGTTTAGTGTCAAAACATGTTATTTCTTATGAACAAAAAGGGCGTATGTATTACTATTTTCCCATTATCTCTAAAAATAAATATTTATCACAAGAGAACCATAATTTTTTATCTCGCTTTTATGATGGTGAAATGGCTCCGCTATTATCTTCCTTACTATCCAATGCCCAATTATCTGACAGCGATTTAAAGAATATGTATCATCTTATAGACTCTAAATTGAATGGTGGTGATGAAACCTAATGTTCTCGATTCACTTTTTATTATGTAATCTCACTATCAGTATCTTATTGGGGATAATTCTATTACTCAAAAAACTATTAAAAAATTATATTACAACTAATAGTCGGTATTATTTGTGGTACATTTTTGTATGTGCGCTTATTATTCCTTTCATACCATTCAAAAATATCGGACCACATCAATTATTAATAAAGTTACAACACTTTTTCCAACAAGATACGGGTAAAATTGTAAATACTTCTACAAAACAACTTGATGATATAAATTTATCTGTTCAATTAGGTACTTCTGATTTTGCGTCAGCTCAAGATAATTTTAATTTGTATGATCTTGATAAATACTTATTTGCAATATGGATAATCGGGTGTTTGTTTACATTAGTATATTTTATATATAATATTGTTAAAATTCATTTAATCCAAAAAAAAGCTTTTTTGATAACTTCTGAAAACGAACCAGAACTATACCAACAATACATTTCGTGTCATGAAAAATTAAAAATAAGACGACATGTCGCTTTATACGCTTCATGTAATATTTCAAGCCCTGTTTCTTACGGTCTTCTATATCCCAAGGTAATTATTCCTCAAGATATGGATATATTACTGTCTGAACAGGATGTATATTATATCTTTTTACATGAATTACAGCATTATAAACACAAGGATGCTGCATTAAATTATATAAGTTGCATTTTACAGATCATATATTGGTTTAACCCATTCATTTGGTACGGATTTCATATATTACAAAAAGATCGGGAAATTGCATGCGACAACTCAGTAATTAACATCATAGGGAAAAACAACTGTATAGATTATGGCTATACATTAATAAGATATGCTGAAAAAATGCAACACAATGCTTTTCTCTCTCCACTCTCTCGTTTAGGTGGAGAAAAAAAGGTCATTATAGATAGAATAAAAGAAATAGCAAATTATCAAAAAATTTCTAAAAAGCATAAGAGAAACAGCATTGTAATCTTAGTGTTCGCTTGTGTTCTAGTATACTGCATTAGTCCCTTATTAACTGTCTATGCATCACGAGACTCATCTAATAATTTGACTTCCCAAAATATAGATGACATAGACCTATCTTCTTATTTCAGTAAAACAAGTGGTAGCTTTGTAATATATGATATGACAAATGATAGATACAAAATTTATAATAAAGATTTAAGCACCAAACGAGTTTCTCCGGATTCCACTTATAAAATTTATAGTGGTTTATTTGCATTAGAGGAAGGTGTAATCAATTATAATTCTTCTAATCAGCACTGGGACGGAACAAACTATTATTTTGATTCATGGAACAAAGACCAAACCCTTACTACAGCTTTACGTAATTCTGTTAATTGGTATTTTCAAAATCTTGATACACAAATAGGATACCAAACACTTTATTCTTATTATAACAAAATTTCATATGGGAATTGCGATTTATCAGCTGGTATTGAAGATTATTGGTCCGAATCTTCCTTAAAGATTTCACCGGTAGAACAGGTAATCCTATTATCTGAACTTCTGGAAAATAAATGGGAGTTTGAGGAAAAAAATATTCAAGCAATAAAAGATGCCTTATTTATTTCTGATACATCCATTGGAAAATTATATGGAAAGACAGGTACTGGGTCATTGAATGGACAAAATACAAACGGTTGGTTTATTGGCTTTATTGAACACGGTGAAAATACTTATTGTTTTGCTACCAACCTTCAGAATTCCGAGAATGCCACCGGCAGTGCTGCTTCAGAAATAACTATAGAAATATTAAATTCTTTATTCTCTTAAAAATGAAAATACTTTATTCCCAAAAGCTAAGGAGGTTGATGCCTATTAACACTAGTGTTTATCAAGATAATCAAAGCTTAAAAGTATCGGCTTATATAGTTAATGTAGGTTTATGAAACATTTATAGAATAACTAATTTCTAGGATAGGCAGAAATAATATGAAAAAAAACAAGTCTTTTTATCTATTAATTATTGGAATTTTGGTTGGTATATTTGCATTTTCAGGTTGCACGAATCATAATAATTCAGACGCTAAGAATATACAACAGGATACAAAAGATCCTACTCCAGAGAAATTTTCTGTAGTAGAATCACAAGAACCCACACTAACTGAAGTAGATTGGTCTAATTATTTTGAAGGCTTAACCGGGACCGCAATAGTATACGATCCAACAGAAAAAAACTATATGATATATAATAAAGAACTGGCTCTAACGCAGAGATCTCCATGTTCTACATTTAAAATTATCTCTTCGTTAATCGGTTTAGAAAACGGAATTATTGATCCTGATAATTCTGTGCGTCCTTGGAGCGGTGAAATATTTTGGAATGAGGACTGGAATAGAGATATCAATTTTTCTGATGCATTTCGTACCTCATGTGTTTGGTATTTTCGTCAGGTCACTGATGACATTGGCAAGGTGAAAATGCAGAATGAACTTAATAAACTGAAATATGGAAATTGTGATATTTCTGATTGGGAGGGAAAGTTAAATACTAATAACAACAATAGAGCCTTAACAGGTTTCTGGATAGAATCGTCTTTGAAAATTTCTCCAAAAGAACAGGTTGAAGTGATGGAACGAATCTTCGGAACTGACTCCACCTACTCAGAAAGAACACAAAATATTTTAAAACAAGTAATGTTGATATCAGAAGAGAATAATACGGAAATATCTATTTATGGAAAAACAGGAATGGGAAAAGCAGAGGGTATTGTTGTAGATGCATGGTTCACAGGATTTGCAGAAACACTAGAAGGAAATAAATATTTTTGTGTATATCTCGGACAATCAGATGCAGGCAACACATCAAGCACTGCCGCAAAGGAAATCGCCATTCAAATTCTTAATGACAATAAATGACAATAAGATACCCTATCAAAAATCGCCTCAGACTCTCACAGGCTGGGCGATTTTTTTATAGTAATCTTTTGCCAAATCATTTTGTTCTTTTACTATGTACTCTAAACCTGATCTTAAATTAGTGACATACATAGTCTGTATTTTACATATTACTTCTACATACAAGCACATTATTATTTGGTCTAATTTACCTTTATATAACATCAAATAAGAGAGTGTATCTCTTTTAACACACTATTAACTATTAACAACGTAGCCTTATCAATTCCAATTATTATAAATAAATATGAAATATAGATATTTCTGGAACAACCCCCAACCGACCAGAAACATGTGTAGTTCCGATTCCTGTATTTACGTATATTTTTGTCTTTGAATTTAATTCATACATTCCGCTGACATAATTTTTAGCGAGGTTTGTAGAAGAGATAGCTTTTTGATTAATAGCAGGAATAAACGGGATATTAACTTGCCCGCCATGACTATGTCCGCTCAACACTAAATCATAAGGGTATTCTTGAAAAGAGTCTGCTGTATCTGGCTCATGTATTAACAGAATATTGTAATTCGAATCATATATCTTTGTAGAATCCGGCATATATACATTTCCCAGCATACTATCATCTAACCCTGTAAATAATATTTTTTTATCTGAATCAGTAGTCACATACCAATTTTCATTTTTCAGCACAGTAAATCCTGATTGCTGCATAATATTTTCATACTGTCTGGCAGCTCCACCACCGCAATCGCGATTCCCCCATATTGCTATTTTATCATATGTTGCATTGATTTTTTGTAGTTCTTTTATGATATGTTCATCATCATGATACTTGGCATAATTGTCATACAAGTCCCCTGTAAACACAACAACATCTGGATTTTGCTTATTGATATAGTTTACAACCTTATCCAGGTTCTTATAATTAAAATCCGCTTTTATATGCGTGTCTGAGAATTGAACAACTTTAATAAAATCAGAAGTTTTTTCGTTTAAATATAATTGATTTGATGCAATACGATACGGTTCGATTTTAAAAGCATAAAACACACAACTTCCAATCAAAATAAGAAGTGTGAAGACTGTTCCAAAAAAAATTTTCAAAAATCTTATCATAAAGATCTATCCTTCCCATAAATTATCTTGCTCAAAATAAAAGCTGCTTGTGACATTTATGTTACAAAAAATGTGGCATAAAGAAATATATAATCTTTAAACCACAATGTTTTTTAACTTACAATCTTCCAGTTACTTGCCTTACAAATTGTCAATTTATGCTGGACATCTGTGTGGTTTTGGCCTGATTAGTAACAAACTTTACAATTGCATTAACTATTACAGCCAACCATTGCATCTTAAATCTAAAGCTATAGCAAAGAATACTAATGTCTAAAATTACATCCAGGTAACCAACCCCAGATTCTGACATTCCATATGTATACTCACTCTACACTAATTCCAGCATATGCCCATGTCTCTCCGTTATCCTTTGACTCAAAGCGAATTCCCTGGATTTCCCCAGCTCCTGTTAAAAGCTTTATAGTCAGGATATCCTCTTTCTTTTTCGGCATCTCACAGTATTTATAATTTTCTATGGTAAAGTTAAGTTCTTTTGCCAAAGGCGGTAGCTCTGTCACAGTCTCCAAAGGTAGCTGAAGTTCCGTAAAGGTTGTACCTCCATCCCTGGTGACATAAAGGCTGGAATGGGACTGGGAAGCTCCTGTCAGCCCTGCAAACCCGAAATTTTTATCAAAGAATTCCAACCCCTCTGTTACCCCAAGATTTCCGCCAAAGGGATTCTGGTTTGCCATTTCCCATGTGTCACCGCCATCCGCAGTTTTTTCCAACTGGTAAAATCTGCTTCCCGCCGCCGCATCAGCCACCACCAGACGCCATCCTATCTTATCATCTAAAAAGAAATACATACTGCCGTCTGTCTGATCTACTGTCCAGCTTTCCACATCTTTTACCTCATCCATCTGTTCTTTATCTAACACTTCCTGGCTGATATATTCTGGTTCCATCATATAGCGAACAGGAGTGATATCTTTCACAGCTGGCATGTGAAGAGAAACCTCAAATCCCACAATTTCTCCGCCATTGAAAAGTTGTGTAAAATTTTCACTTCCTTGATCAACACCATCTCCGTCTGCATCACCGGGAAGATAACGCAGCCCGTCCATCACTCCGAAAGACCGGCGCCCATAATATACAAGTTCATAGGTCTCATTTTCCAAAATTGAAGACCACATTTTCACCTGATTTTCGCTGTCTGCTTTCTCCAATATCCGGAGCATTGGCTCAAAACGCATATCGGCATTATAATCGGCATTGGCTTCTCCGTTCACCCAAACAATAATCTTCTCATTTATCTTTCTGTCATAAGTAATCAGATATGTCTTTTCTGTTCCTTTTTTATTTTTTCCGTAAAGAAAGGTATCTAAGGTCTGAACTTTCCCAGTCTCATTAAAGGACATCTTAAATCCATTTACCACATAAAGATTTTTCGGCATCTCAAGCTTTTCCTCTAAATCCGTCAGAATTCCTTCGATACCATCTTCAAAGAAGTTATCGTGGACAAAATCTACTTCCCTTTTCTTCCATAATTCATCAAGCTTCCATGACAAATGCCCGTTGTACGGAATTGCTGAATAAATGATACGCCCGCCAAAATAGATTGTACCAAGCAACGCAAGAAAAATCTCTATTCGTAAAAGAACTTTATTCTCGAGCTAAGATGTTTGCTGCATCTTTTTCCTTGCAATCATCCATAGTACAGAACTAAGCAAAATTCCAGACAGACTAATCAGCAAAATCAGCAAATGCCTTCTCAGCCCACCATACTGACATACATACCATGCCTGATATAAAAACAGCAGGTAAAAACAAAGACTGGTTTTCCCACATAATTTATAAATATTCTTCATACACCCCTCGATTCTTTCATTTTTGTCTCTTCTAACATGATGTGTCAGTCATATTTTGGCAACTTTATCATATTCCAAAGATAACATGTAACTGTAATCATTTGAGATATGTCCATCCATAAATCCAATAAATGGATTTATGAATTGGAAAAGGGATTCTTATTTGATCCCTAACATTTATTTCAATCTAATAATTACTCTAAATTGATATTAATGTGATTTTTATTTTTTATAAATGTAATAAATTGCTCCTCTGTACCAAAACTAAATTCATCGCCATTAATTACAAGCCCTTTATTACCATATCCTAACCAACAAAGATTCTTTTTGATATTACAACAGGTTATATTCTTCCATTCAATAATGGTTCTATCGTACTTTCTTATAATTTCCAGCTTATCGTCATAAAAGTTATAAGTTACTTTCTCTTTATACCTTTTATAAGAATAATTTGAATCTAATTTTAAAAATATTTTCTTAGTATAACTTATTGTCCAATAATATAAAAATATAAAAGTTATTGCAATAAGCGGAATACTATAGATCCATTTGTCTGATCCAATCAAAGTACAAACTACAATTCCAATAAATACTTCAATGATTATAAAGTGACGACTCAGATCAGCCAATTCCCTTTTTCCATTTTTATTTTCATATTTTAAATTTTGATAATAATATTCTATCACCGCCTCATCATACAATGTATGATTTTGTAAAATGACATCCATTTTAATTTCTTCCTTTCCATACTCTACTCCAATCTTCTCCAGCTAATGTGTTTAATTTAATAAATCTTTTAAAGTCTTCTATATCTCCGATAACAAAATTTTCTTTTCTTATAAAAATAAGTTGATTAATAACGCGAATCCAGCAATACTCTTTTATGGTGCCAATTTCCATAATTTCGATAAAAGACACTATTATTTTCTTACCGCTTTCCGGAACTAAAACATTAATCTCATCTTTTTTTATTGTCATAATTCTTTTTCCAGTTCCATACTGTTTTAAAGCAGTTTCCATTTGTATATAAGTCGCTAGTCTCAGATATATATTATTTATCAATATCACAGCACAAACAAATAATATCATCATAGTCATAATCATTTCTCTTCCAATTTTACTACATAGACAAAATGAAAATATAATCACTGCTCCACAAAAGAATAATAATATCCTTCTGTACTTTCTATTTTGGGTTTGATAATATAAACAAAAGAGTTCTTTGTTCCACTCATAATGTATTTGAAATAATATATCCATTATGTTTTTCTCCTCAACTTATGCACTAACTTATTCTATACCGAAATAATACTCAAAAATATTTTTTCCGCATTCTACTGCGTTCCCTGCCTCATACCCATTTACAATTCGAACTGCTACTGCTATTTCTGGATCATCAGCAGGTGCATATCCTATAAATAGACCATGATCCGGTCTATTCTTAACTTCTTGAGCTGTACCTGATTTTCCTGCAACCGATATTGGAAATCCGTCAAATATCCCCGTGCTTTGAGTATATAATTCCATACCTGCATGGACTCCTTCCCAGCTTCTTTTATTGATTTCAATCTGGCTTTCCACTTTCGGGCTTGTTTCTACCCCGTCAATTTTGTCAATTAGTGACAATTGGAAACTAGTACCTTCGTTTGCAAGTGTTGTTACATACCTTCCCAATTGGACTGTAGAAAAGTTATTTGTTCCTTGTCCGATAGCTGATGGAATAGCATAATTATCAGTTATCTTAGGTTTACTTTCGGTTAACTCAATTCCACTTTTTTCATCTAAATCAAACATTTTCGCGTACTCTTGTATATAATTTAGTGCCTGTTTATCCGAAAATTCATCATTGTCTATCATTCCTAAACGATATGACACTTCACATAAATAATCATTACATGAATTCTTCAATGCGCTATCTACACCATTAACAGCCCCATGCCCTGCATGGTTCCAGCATTTTAAAGGTGGATCTACTTTATCAAACACTCCATCGCATTCAACCATGGTTGACTCATCTATTACACCTTCTTCTAATCCCGCAATAATTGTAACAGGTTTAAATGTTGAGCCTGGTGCTGATAACTGTTGTGTTGCACGATTAAATAAGGGTAATGATGCATTATTATATATTTTATAATAATATTTGTTATCCATTTGGTTTGCTAAACGATTATTATCATATCCCGGATAAGATACACATGCTAGCACTTTTCCTGTTGCGGTATCTGTAACAACTGCTGATCCCGAACATGGATCTAACGCTAAATCCGCTGGCGTAATTTCAAGTTTCTGTATTTTTTTAATTAACAAATCAAAAGTGGTAATTAGCCCTCGATTCCAGTTTTCGTAATCCTCATCTTCAGGATTTAAAAATTGCTGTTCATATAATAGCCTAACGATATCATCTGGCAATATCTCATCGTTGAGTACCAAGTATTTATTTATTAACTCATCAAACTGACTATTTTCCTGTAATTCATTTACTATAAAAGAGACCAATGATTCATAGATTTCATCTTTGTTCAAGTATTCTTCTTCTGACGCAATTATATCTGAATTTATGTTTCCAACACCAATTTGGTCATACAAATAGTCTTTCATTGATAATTCGCCTTTTTCCCATTTTTCAACTAATTCTTCATTATTGTTCTTGTTATTTATAATGTTCAAATTATCAATGATAAAACTCTGGTATTCTTGATTTTCAATTCCCAATTCATTATATTTCGTTGACAATTCTCTTAAATCTTTTTCAATACCTTGAACCACTTCACTTTTCTTTTTCAGAAAAATTTGAAAAAACTTTCTCTCTAATTCCGAAGCATCCTCTTCTCTTAATTGTTCTAAATCAATAACGCCATTGTTTAAAAGTGCAATATACACATCATATATTGGAATTTTTATTTCAGTAGTATCATCTACCCCTTTTTTATCAAAAGTTTTTGTGTTAATCAGATGTTGCACTAATATATCGGCTATCTTCCTTTCTAATGCTTCATATGTTTTTTTCTGTAATTCAACATCTATGCTTAAATATACGTCTTTTCCTGCTCTCGGTTGCTGTATTACTCCAAGATCTTGTGTAGTTCTCCCTGTATTATCTACATATACTTCCTTTTTCCCATCTCTTCCTTGAAGAACTTGATCTAAATATTGCTCCATTCCAGATTTACCCACTATGGAATTAATGGTTAATTTACTATCATCCCTTTCTTTTAACTCCTCGGATGATATAGTGCCTGTGTATCCTAATATAGAGGAACACGCTTCTCCTCCTTCATACACTCGTATTGTATCCTGTTTAATATCAACTCCTGAAATATCATATTGATTTTCCATAATGGCAGCAACAGTTTCATCTGATACATCTTTTACCACTGTTACTGAAAGATATTTTTGATATGCCTGTAAAGATAATGCGTAGCGTATATTTAAAATATCAAGTAGATCACTTTTTTCAAACTGTTGCGGTAATCCATAATCTTTTTTTTCTTTATCTGTATACTTCTTCTCTCCTTGCGCAAAAACACAGAACTTATCTGATAAATAAGAGACTATTTCATCTGCTGTAGAATTTCGTTCCTTAGCTTCCATATCGTCGATGTTCGCTTTTCCATATACATCTGCTTTAAATCTTTGAAGCCAAAAATCATCTACAGAAAATTGGAAATTACCGTTTGGATCTATTATAATTTTTAGACTAGTTTCTATGCTATCTCCTTTACTTTTTATAATACGAATCATCTGATAAATTTTTGAATTCAAATTCAACTGTCGCTCTCGATCTGAATTATAAGTTTCTTGATCTTCGAATGTAACCGAATTAGCTAACTTATTTGTAGCAAGTGGTTTGCCATTACGATCATAAATATTTCCTCTTGCTCCAGATAGTACAATTTCTCTTTTCGTTTGTAAAATAAAATTATTTTCGTATTCTTGTCCTTTCACAATCTGTAATTGAAACAACCGTACTATTAAAATCGAGAACATTATAAAAAAAACAATTAATAGGACTAAACTTCTTGGTATTTTTAATTTCTTCATAATTTATTTTCTGAATTTCCAAAGAATAATCTCTGAAGTACTCCTTTTTAATATTTCCTCCCTGCATTTGTATGATTATAAATTTAAAAAATCATTGCGATTGTAGTTGATTATATAAATAAAAAGCATCATTTACATGAAATGGTTCTGTATTATGATTTCCTTCTGCATTTACTGTTATAGCAATATATTTTCGACCATTAACAATCGCTTCTGAGGCTAAACAAAGCCCTGCCTCATCTGTATAACCTGTTTTTCCTCCCACAATTTCACCCTCATCCAACTCCCATTGATCTCGTAGTTTAAACATACTACTATAAAAAGTAAAACCACTTAAATGCTGGTCTGTCGGCGCAACAAAATAACTTTTTGACTGAAATATATCATTAAAAGTTTGATTTTTTAATGCATACTGTAAAAGAATTCCTATATCTTTCACTGTAGTATAGTGAGATTCATTATGTAATCCTGTTGCATTCATAAAATGTGTATTATTCATTCCTAAATCTTTAGCTTTCTCATTCATTAGTTCTACAAATGCTTGTTCTGAACCAGCAACATACTCCGCTAAAGCAATTGAACACTCTCCCCCTGAAGGCAAAATGTTTCCATACAATATGTCAATTATTTTTGCATTTTCACCAGGTAGAAAGCCCGCCATTGACGCATTTTGGGCATATAGTTCATCAAATATTTCTGGCTCTAATGTAATAGTTGCTTCCAAATTGTTTATATTTTCAATTGCTAGAATACATGTCATTATTTTCGTTAATGATGCTGGAAATATTTTTTCATCCTGTTGAAATTGAAATATAACTTTACTGTCATCGAGACTGATTACAATTCCAGCACTACTATGTAGCTGATCTAAATCCAGTTTCCGCTGTTGTGTCTGAATAACTAATGGTTTTACTGTTTCTTCAGATTTTTCTTCTATTTTCTCCCTCTCTTGCGGATTGAAAATTTTTAATAAGACTAACAAACTGATAAGTATTATAAAAAGCAAACTTTCTATTATCCAAACTATCTTTCTATTTTTCTTTTTTACTTTTTTTCTTCTCTTACTCATATATACCTTAATCTTCTTTCTATAACCTGATAACTAAATATTCGTTTACAAAAACCACGCGTGTAAGACTTATAGCTAATAAATCTTTTTTATTTTTACAGGTGTCATATTTAGAAGTATATATATAACACCACGAATCTTACACGCGTAAGACATTTATAATATTACATACGTAAGATTGGAATGTCAATATATTTTTTTCTATTTCATATTCTACGTGATCATGTTATTTGACCTTTTGCAAATTACCTGCATTGATTTTAATTCATCAAATATACCTTAACTTTAAACGAAACATGTCTATAATATTTGAGGGCAGAATCGCAAAAATACGAATCTGCCCTCAAATATTATAGTGCAATGCTTAGATATATAATTTAACTTGTTGAAATTCTTTTTCAATACTCTTCGTATACTGGAATATCTAATTCAATTTTCTGTACTTTATTAGACAAATATTGACAAGTTCCATCGCCATACGGTTTAATGACAATTTCATTTTTAAAAGCACAATCAGTATTCCTATCTGGCCATACAGCATCAACATATAGCGTGAGTGTTCCATCACTATTATCCAAATAATCTACTACTTCACCAAAAGGGGATGTTCCTCGATAAAAAAAGGTTCCACTATCATAGGTATTACTTTCCATATCATATCCACAATGCTTTCGCAATTCTTCTATTGTAACAGGTAAACAAGCTATCATAACATTTTCATATATTTCTGCTGAAATTCTCCCTGAATCTTTCTTTAATTGTTCACCTGTATGTACCTGATATAAATCCTCAAACAATCTAGGTAATAATATCGTTTCTACATTACTTTCGTCCCAATTTTGAGTAAGAAAATTATAGTTCAAATAGTTAAATACAGAAACATATTGATCAGTTAATATTCGCAATGTGTCCGATAACGGTTTTACACGATAATATTCTTTTAGTGCTGCATGTGCAACAATATACTCATATGAATAGATTAGATATCCTTTTGATGTGTATTTTATTTCAGCAATATTGTTCGCTGTTCCGTTTGATATTTCAGCTTGTTCTCCTTTTTCCCAAGTAAGAGTCATTGTAAAAGTTTGCAACACTTTATTTCGATATATAAAAGTTTCAGAACAAAAAGAACCATCATTATTTACCTCATATATTGTAACATCTGTTTCTCTATCCTCTAAATAATCCAGATAAAATTCTTCCACTTTTTCATAATTTTCCATATTCATATTTTCAGCCACACATACCAAACCATTTTCGCCAAAACGCTTTTTTATCTTTTTTACTTCCTCTCTTGAAATACTCTGATATCCTGTTGTTTGATCAATAATTGGATGATAAATATCCTTACATTGAGTTACTATTTTTAATAATTGATTTCGAAGTTCTTGCTTCTCTTTTTCTGTTAAAATACATTTCGTTTCTTCTCTAATAAATGGATTTTGGATATTCTGTTCTTCTTTTTCTTCTAACTGTTGATATACTTTCCAATTGTCTTCATTACCTTTTTTTTCTTGTATCTTTTCTTTGCAACTGGTCAAAGCATATAATATAATCAATATTGTGAGAAGTATAATCATTATCTTCCACTTTTTCTGCATTTTTTCTTTCTCCTTAATATTACATTTGTAAGACAAAATATAATATTATATGTATATAACTATAAAGTCAAGATTATTAGTATAAATTCAAAATTTAGATATTCTGAATACAAAAATTTAAAGTTCTATATATTTTAAGTAAAAATCTATAGTCAATTTATACGCCTTTTAATTTCCCTGTCTACAATTTTTTAATCACTAAATTTTTCCTTATGACACAAATAATTGCGTAAAGGAAAAGATATCAGTCAAAACAATCTCCATTTAAAGATTTTTAAAAAAAATTTATAAAAACACTACTTTAACAACAGACTTGTGAAATATTATACTCCACAAGTCTGCCTGTTTCCTTTTATTATGTTTATTAAGTGCCTGTATAAAATAGCACTTCTTATTCTCTTTATTTAAATAATCCCATATCCAAGAATAGTTGCACTTCCAACAGAATATGAATGTTTCCAAACCCCTCGGACATTATTACCACCAATGTTAGTACCTGTATTTCCTTCTACTGTATAAATGATTCCACCTTCATATTTTTCCACGATTCCCACATGATCCGATATGCCATCTCCATTCCAATCAAAAAATACCAAGGAACCTGCACTCGGAATGCCGCCTGTTTCCTGCCACTTTCCATGACTTTTAAACCAATCAATTCCATTTTCGCACAAAGAAAACTTCGGCATTGCACCAGATTCTATCAATCCAGCTTGTTCCCCACACCAACTGACAAAGCAGGCACACCATTCCACATAAGAATCAAATCCATACCATCTCCAGTATTTTTCCCCATTACTACTTCCAACTTCCTGTTTTGCCACTTGCACAATCTGTCCGTTTCCAAATATTCCGCCAAGGATACCACCTCCAGAATAGTATCTCTGAACATGAGGAACATATTGAGGATCTCCATATCTTGGCCAACCAAGTTCCGCTGCCTTTTCTTGGCTAAACTGCAATGCATTTTCCAGACTATAACCGCCATGATGTTCTAAAGCCCATCCAATATAACCATTTCCGTAATTATATCCTTGCCAACTGAGTTGTAGCCTGCTGATATCTAATGGACTTTCACATCCTGCCTGTCTTACACAATCTGCATAATATTGTACCCCTACCTGTATGGAATACTCTGGATCTTGAATCGCCCCTGGACTATTTGGATAGCGGGTATTGTACGGACATTCACTTGCCTGCATAGGATCTGTTCCACGTCCTCCGGATTCCTGCATCATGATTGCTTGGATTGAAGGTACATATTCCGAAATTCCATACTGTGAAGCATACCTCTGAATGGTAGATGTATAAGCCAGTACCTCCTGACTTAGTGGCTCCGCACTAGTACTCCCGGAGCTTCCTGCAATTCCACCAATCACCCCCAGAACAATTACCAACAGCACAACAATCCAGCCGCCTGCCACCAGAAAGGTTCCTAATGATTTTACTGCGGTAACTCCCGTTTTAACCGCTGTTTTTATTCCAGATACTGTCCGTTTAGCTGCCTTTGCAGATTGTGTTGCAGCCTTTTTCCCTTGGACAGCTAATTTTTTTCCAGAACGGTAAGCATGTTCTGCCTGTTTCTTTAATTTTGACGCTTCCTTTGAAGTTTTCGCTGTATGTGCTTGTTTGATACGATTTGCAGAATCTCTCAAAGGGGTCGCATTTTTTACCTCTGCAATGTTCTCTCTCGCTACTCCTGCTGTTCTTTTGTTTACCGCTTCTTTTGTTTTAATTCGTATATCAGTTTGACGTTCTGTTTGTGAATTTCCTTGAGTTCCACTGTTTCTACTCTGTTCAGCAGTACGATCCGCATTTTTACTCCTTCGTTCTTTGATGACTCTCCAGGTCTTCTCTGCCTTTTTTTTTGCCGCTTTTTTACTGCCTTGAGAAACGATGGTTTCCCCTTTACTGGCCGACCACTTGATTCCTTCTTCCAGCCGGTCAGAAGCATACTGTTCCGGAGACTGTTTGGGAGAAAAATGGGAACCGTCATGCGTAGATAGCAGGGAACGTTCTGCAGATTTTAAAGTAATATCCTTGATCAATTCTTTGGGAAGCTGTTTGGCATGTTCCCGGACTTTCAACGTCCGGTCTACCTCTTTTGTTTTAATATCTGCCTTATTCTCCTCCTTTATCGTTCCACCTGTTTTTTCCTATCTAACAGTTTCTGCATATCTTTTTGTGCTTTCTGTACCAGTGGGTGCTTCTCATAAGCCTCCACAAGTGCAATTAAATCCCGCTCCACCCCATTTCCTTGATATAAAGGATAGTGGATATCACTGTACTCAGGCACATCTGGATCATGTAAAATAAATCCAATCCCAACCCCCATACCGGATCTTTTCTGTTCCATTTTCTGGTATATCCGAAAGGCTTCTTTTAATGTGGCGCACTCTGTCACTTCTCCCATTGTTTCAAATTCCATGCATTCAGCTGTATAAAAAGATATTTTCTTTTCCTGTACATCTTTTATCACATTTACACACCCTTTCTCTATGAATCAAAAACCGTTACACAGTCCCCCATATAACGGCTTTCATATTTTTTGATTCAATTATGACGTACTGTAAAACACATTTGATGAACGAACCTATGCTATACAGCTTTCAAACTTTCTCCTGGTTTTGTTGTCATCAGTTGGTACAACTTTGTATTCCTTGGGAATGTATTTTCAAATGGAACCAGATTTCCAGAACAGCGTATCAAACCACTTCCAGCTTTCACATTTGTGATATATCCTAACTGGTTGTCGGAAATGTTCAAAAGTCTTGCCAATTCTTCCCGGTCCGTACTTGCCTGGTTCAGCATAACTAAAAACTCACTGTTTGCGAGCATAAGTCTTGCCGTATCGGAACGTAGAACCTCATCTACATTCTGGCTCATGGCATTCACGAACCCATTATACTTTCGGATACGCTTCCATAACTTATAAAAAAATTCCGCACTGTATGGATAACGGAATAACAGATAAAACTCATCACAAAAGATCCAGGTCCGTTTTCCTTTTTTCCAGTTCTGGATCACACGGTTGAAAATGGCATCCAGTGTTACCAGCATGCCAAGGGGCATGAGCTGGGAACCCAGTTCCCGGATATCATAATCCATGATACGGTTCTTCGTATCCACATTTGTTTTATGCGCAAACGTGTTCAGACTTCCACTGGTAAATAATTCTGCTGATAAGGCAAGAGCTCTTGCTTCTGGCTCTTCCTGCAGCATCAGCTGTCGGTATAAGTCCTTTAAAGTCGGCACTTCCTTGGTATAACCGCTGCGGATATAATCACGATAAGTATCAGCTGTACAGCGGTCAATGATGGATTTATCCTTTGCGCCCAGATTGCCTGCCCCTATCAGCTGTTCAAAAACAGACAACAGAAATTCTGATTTTTCAATTAGTGGATTGGTATCATCCCCATAGCTGCTGTCCATATCCATAGCATTCAGATGCATTCCAGAAGTTGCTGATACTTTTACAACTTCTCCCCCTAATGCTACTGTCAGGTTTCCAAATTCGGATTCCGGATCTAGAATTAGGATGTCATCCTCCGTGGCAAGTGCTAATGCAACAATCTCTTCTTTGGCAGAAAAACTTTTTCCGGATCCACTGACTCCTAAGCGAAAACTGTTGCCATTCAGCAGTTTCTTCCGGTCCACAACGATCATATTTTTGCTGACCGCATTCTGCCCGTAATAAATCCCGCCTTCCTGCATAATCTCCTGGGTATGGAAAGGGATCAGCACAGCTGTGGACTCTGTGGTCAGGGTACGCAGAGCGTTGATCTTTCGTGGTCCAAAAGGCAGCGCCGTATGCAGACCGTCCATTTGCTGCCACCGCAGAGTGGACAGCTGACACAGATTTTTCCTCGCAATGGATTTCAAGGTTTCCGTATCTGAGTTCAACTCCTTATAACTGTCTGCCATATGCACAATGGTCAACACCCCGAACATCATTCTCTGGTCTCTGGTGGTCAGATCATTTAACATCTCCTTTGTTTCGGTTCTCTGCAACTCCATCTCATACGGAATGGTTGCAGAAAAGTTATTGTTTTCGTTCTGCCTTCTCTGCCAGTTGGTCACGTTCGTTTCTACACCAAGCAGTTTGTTTTGTATCTCACGGACTGCTTCATCCGTAGGGACTGGCAGGATATCAATTGACAGCATTAAGTTTCTGCTCAGATCACAGAGCTCCGATACCATGCTGTCCCGGACGTAAGTTGCATAATCCTGCATATATAAAACACGCCCATATCGCCCATCAATCTTAAAATGATCCTGCAAGAACTCCATAGAATCTGGTGCAAACCAGTCTTTAAAATCATGTCCTCTTTTTACAGCTTCCTTAAAATCAAACTCTGCTGTCGCAGAAACGTCTTCTTTAAAGAAATCACGGAAAATCTTCAGACGCTCTCCAGCATCCAGTTCTTCCCCAATGGAAGATAACTTCGCCAGATGTGTGGTGATATCCGTTCCAACACGTGCGAAATAGGTCCTTGCCTCATCAATGTTCTTCTTATGGACACTGATCGTCAGATAACGTTCCCGAAGAATACTGTTATTGGTATCACTGATCTTGGATAACAACATTTCGTTGTATTCTTTTCGGTATTCATCCAATTCGTCCTCTTTCATAGGGATCAGAATGGATTGTTCAAATTCTGCCTTATTGATGCGGCGGTTATTAATGGTAAGTTTGGCGGATGCGCCGGAGTCCAATGCATTTAAAAGCTCGGAATAATCCAGAAACATTTCTGTCTTATCCTCTTTGCTTGCAATGGAATAATTGATATCCGTAAAACGGAACGATTTTGAAAACAGCCTGCCGGACTGAAAGATGCCATCCGGCCAGATCCGCTGTATCGGGATTGCCTGCTGTACAGACTTCGGAATCATAAATTTCTCTTTTTCTAGTTTTAATGTACGATGCAGCGTTTTAATCAACCGCATCCCCCCTTCCTTTCTTTTTTCTATTTTTGCTTCTCTTTCGTTCTACCAGCTCCGTGCCATTTCTGCAGGAACGTGTTCCGATTTCTATTGTCTCTTCCAGACATTTCAGATAGAGATTCTCCGATTGAAACACCAGCTTTTTGGGGCATAAGATCTCTGATTTTAACCACACCCATACGAACTTTTCCAGTGTCATCTGGTGATAGCGGAAAAAACCACATCCCGCAAAAGGGGCTGCAGCAAAAACACTCAGCCATCCGGCAATCTCCGTTCCACAGGTATCTTTTGTCCCTAGATAAACACCTACTGCAGCAGCAATCGCCAATACAGAAAAGAAACACTGCCGCATGCTCAGTCCAAAGAAAAAGGACTCCTGAAATTCCTGGATCTCTTTGTTCATTTTTACTTCCATTTTGTCAATACAAATAACAGAAAATAAGCCAGGGGACGGCCTTTTCTGTCATAACTCCTTTCCTTTTGTATTCCCACATTTTACCGTTCCATTTGATTTCGTTTTTTCTTTTTCGGCACTTGGCTCTGTTCTTCAAGTTCTGGATGATCCTTATAAAAACGTTTCATTCCTTCTGGATCTAATTCCTCCAGCCGCTTAAGATCAAATGCCACTTTTGCATAGGTACAGAATCCAGAATGTCCTCGCTCTGGAAGAATTTTACCCAACTTATGTTTTTGAATAAATTTCAATTTTTCCTTACTCCCAAAGTCCTGGATAAAGGCCTCATGAACATCCGATCTCTCAAACGGTAAATTTACCGTCAGATCACTAAAAGATTCCCATACACCATCTTCCTTTGCCAGCATTCCAATATACAGACCTTTTCCTGTATAGTAAGTGCCTATCTCCAGTTTGATTTCTTCATGTCCCATTTCCCAATCATATCCTAAAATTGGTTGTTCTTTCATACTCCTGCCTCCTTACTTATAACCCCATGATTTCTTTTACAATCCGGTCCGCTGCCTTAATTGCCCCTACCAATACTAATAGGTTAAAGATCAGCTCTGCCACATAATTCCATACAATATTCACCGCAGATAAACTGCTGTCTGCGATTGCCGGCGGACTGGCAGCAAATACAGAAAAAATAATGCAGGCAAGTGCAATGATTGCTCCTTCCATACAAACCCCTGCATAGGAACGGACAAAGTTCTTCCCTATGTTCTGTGTAGGCTCTCCCGCAAAAGTCGCAATGGGAATGGGTGCTATGGCTGTGTACATATACAGCTTGAACATCCTTCCATACACGGTCAAGATCATAATAAATGACAAGACTGTAATAAACAGGCTGCCAAGCAGTGTAACAATCCAAAGAGGAATAGAATCTAATAATCCTACACTTTCAATCTTCTCCACCATTTCAGCCGGAAGTTCGATTACATCTGAATCCCCACCAAATCCTGAATTTTGCATGATTGTAGATACCATTCCCTGTATGACAGAAAAAAGTGCCATCATCAATTCCAGCCCATACCCTACTGCCCCTTTTGCCAGTGCAAATCGAATAAACAATTTCACCGCATGCTCTGGCTTTTTTACGTCCAGATAGCTGCTACAGGTTTTCACTACACTGATCGCAAAAAAAAGTACTAAAAGTCCATACCCGATTCCTTTTAGAGCATCATGAATGGTCAGCATCACACTCCAGATATCTCCGCCTTTAAAGGTTTCCGGGCTTTGCGTTAAAAGCTGCCAGATTTCTGACAGCTTAGAATTCCATGTTTCTAACGCATTGTTTAGATTTTGAACGATCCAGTTATCACTTTCCAAGTAGCATTTCACCTCCCTGTTGTTTCCATTTACAGACAGGGAGAACAGCACAGTGTCTGCTCTCCCGCTGTACTGCTGATATCAGATTACACCATGATCAAATCCAAAATCTCTTTTGCAAAGGTAATGATGACGCCGCCTGCTAAAGTCAAAAATCCATTTGCCCTCTGGCTTGGATCATGCGATTTTAAAGACAAGCCGATCTGCACCACACCAAATCCTAACAAGATCAAGCCAATCGCCCGGATCAAGGAAAAAATAAAATCAGACAAGTTATTCACCACTGCTAATGGATCTCCTGCAGCCAGAACAGGGGTTGTACACCACATCATGGCGAATACGATTACTGCATAGCTGACAAAAAATCGTTTTTGTACACCACTCATTCGCAAAGGCTTCGTCTTCGGATTCTTTTTCTTAAACAATTTCTGCATCATATGCACGATACACATTCCTCCCATCTAAAAAGGCTGCTCTTTGCCGAGGATGTCCTCTTCACAGAGCAGCTCATAATCATCTAAGCGTTCAATATCAATATTCAAATCATCATGTGACCTCGGAGCTTTCGCATAGTCATACGGAGGCGCACCGCCATCCTCTGTCCATTTCACATTTGGATGTTTCTTTAAATTATATTTGTCATCCAGCATGGGACGTTCCCCTCGGACAAACAGGATTGCTTTCCGGTTATCCAGTAAGCGGATCTCATCCGGTGTAAAGAGTTCCCGCCCTGTCTGCTGATAGTTCGTAGAATAACTTCCGTTTCGTCCTTTTGTCTGTCCATAAGTATTCGTATCTAAAGTTTCTTTTCCCAACAGTTCCGAAATATATTTATGTCCCTCTTTTTCGTTGCCTCCCAGATATAAAAATTCATCGCAATTACCTACCAAGCTTTCCCATGAGTCCTTAAACAGGGCTTTCATTTGCGCCATATTCTGGATGATGATACTGCAGGAAATTGCGCGTGACCGCATGGTAGCAAGGATCTTATCAAAATCATCCGGCAAGGCTACATTCGGCCACTCATCCATGATACAGTGGACGGGTACCGGCAATCTCCCTCCATATTTTCGGTCTGCTACATAATACAGTGTCTGGAACAGATTGCTATAAATCATACCTACCAGATAGTTCAAAGAAGTATCGGCATCGGGGATACAGCAGAACAACGCCACTTTCTTTTCTCCGATACTTGCCAGATCCAGCTCATCCGTACAGGTTAAGTTTGCAATCTCTTTCAGATTAAATGCAGCCAACCGGACACCAACAGAAATCAAGATAGACTTTGCTGTTTTTCCCGCTGCCTGCTTGTAAATCTGATACTGTTTCACCGCAATGCTGTCCGGCTTTCTCATTTCTAACCTTTCAAACAAAATGTCCAGAGGTGACTGATATTCCTCATCTTCTTCCTTAACCTGGGCACTACCTAACATCTCCATGATCATAGGGAAATTCTGCTCTTCCGGCGGTGCTTCATGTAACAGGTACAGCATCAGAGCCTGCAACAGCGCTGTTTCGCTCTTCTCCCAAAATGGATCCGATGCCTGTGAACCTTTTGGTGTTGTATTGCGGATCAGGTTGTTGATAAGTTTTAACACATCTTTGTCATCATGGACATAACAAAATGGATTATAACAAAAGGATGTATCCGGGTTGATCAGATCAAACACCCGTACCTCATATCCCATCCGTTCCAGCAGTCCTCCAGTCTTCCGGAGTAGCTCTCCTTTCGGATCCGTTACTACAATGGAACAGCCACCGCCTTTTTTCGACTCAGCCTGAGAGCATTGAAGAATATTAGGAACTGCATAGGTACGACTTTTTCCGGCTCCTGAGCCACCCGCCACCAAGACATTTAAGTTTCTCTGGTGCTTATAGACTTCCTGGCTCATGCGAAAGTTTTGTGTCAAAAGAAGATTATGGGTATACTCCTTGTCTGCATATCTCTTACAAATCTGATGGACGTCTCCCCAACGGGCGGAACCGTGTTCCACACCTCTTCTATAATTTTTCTGCTGAGAATAATAGATACAGATACCTGTGATATAGGCAAATGATAGAATCAAGATACACTTTCCCGTATATACGGTGTAGTGCAAAGAAAAAGGCTGGCGAAGAATCTGACTCAGCCTGTCTAAAATTTCAAATATATTTTCCCCTGGTTGAATCGCACAGGCAAGGGAAGCCCCCATCCACCAGACAATCGGAAGAAAAATCCCCCAGACAATCAAGTCTGCTTTTCTAAATGTTACCTCTGCATGTCATGCTCCTTTCTCTTATGCGGCTCTCCTATTTTATGGAACGAATCCACTTCTGGCAAAACCGCAAGGGAACTACCATTCTCCCAGTTCACATGGATCTGTCCGGCATCATCTACGTAACATACTTTTCCTTTTAATCCAGAGGGCATATTCCTTTCACCCTCCATCTCATCTAAGCAAATCTGCGTTCCTTCTGGATACATCTTTCGTATGCGTTCTACCTGTTTTCGATCTAATATCTGAATGATCACCCCTCCTTTTACCACGGGAAGTGCTTGGTCCTATGGGGTTTCATAACCTCCATGATAGCTGCTTCCACACCATCAGTATATTTTCCTTCCTCTAAACGCTGATTGCGGAGATCATTTAAGGCATGGCGAAGAACCCTCTGTTCATCAGAAGTGATTTCCATCCTCTTTTCTTTCAGATCAAAATCCCAGAGTTTTAAACCCATTTGTCTTGCCTCTTCTGATTCAGGTCCTTTTTTCCGGTAAAGACTCAGCAATGCATCTGACATCATATTTCTTCTGGTTTCTTTCATTTCGATATAATATTTTGTCATATATGACACCTGCCTTTCTTACACCAACCATATCACACACGTTCCGCAATAGCTATCACAAATCCAACTTTTACTGTGCTTTATCGCTCTGGTTCATTTTTACTCTTTTTCCCTTTGTCCGGAGATTTTTTCTCGCTTTCTCCTACTGTAAAGGTATCCTCTGTCACAAACTGCTGTTCCGGCTCCCGCAAATTCCGTTCGATATGACCACGGATTCCATAAGCTGCTGTCCGGACATCATTTAAGAATAGCCTTAACTCCTGTGGATCTTTCTGACCATGCTCCTGAATTCCTGCCACTTTCTCAAGATCAAAACCGGAGACATCCACACCATATCTTTTTCCTAATATGTATGTGGCACAAAATGCCTGTGCATTAACTCTATTTCTGGCATAGTTTCCATCATGCTGGTCTAGTGCTGCACAGGCAAGTTCTCGGTTAATAGCATGAAAAGTAGTAATCTCTGACATTCCGTTTCGTATGTAAATCGTCCTTTGATTTGGAATATATTGTGCCTGAATCTTATCCGGAAGATTATCCGCAATCTGCAGACGGATATTCTGATTTTTCAACACTGCTTCCAATAATGTGTGGATATCTCTCTGAGGACGTTCCTCTAACGGCCTTCCTTTGGTCTGCGTAATATCATAGCCCTTGCTGATCGCATAACCGGAACGCATTTCTCCATCCTTCTCATACTTTGTATCAATAATATAAGTATAACCATGTACTCCTGTTCTCAAGGAACGTCTGTCATGCTTCCACTCATCAAAAGATTTTACCAGCTTTACTTCGGGATTCTGGGAATATAAAAGCAAAAGGTTCGGAACCTTTGGCATATTATACTGCCCTGTCATAAAATCCAGAAACTTCTGCAAGGACGCTCCATCCTTGAACACCGACTGTGCCTGTCCATCGATCTGCATCCACGTTTCTTCCCGCTCCTGTTTCTTTAAAGCTGCATACTCTTCTTTCGATAACTTTTGCTCCGAGTTCTGATCCTCCACAGGATTCTGAATCATACCTGTTAAATCCATATAGCATTACCTCCCTTTTCCCTTTTTCTTGTATTTTCGCCCTTTCGTCTTTTGACGCTGTCTGCTTTGTTTCTGCCGATTCTTCTGTGCCTGCTCTTTTTTTATCTCTTTGATCTCTGCACGCACAGAGGGCTTTGCTCCATGTTCCCTATTTTTCTGACCGGAAGAAAAATCTCTGCTGGGCGAGGAAGTCCCGGACGGAAGCTTTTCTTCCTTCCCCTGCGTAAAATTTCCTTCTTCAAAGAACAAATCCCCAAAATCAAACTTCTGATCCGATTCATCAATTTCAAATTCAATGGTTCCTTCCGGCATAGATACTGTTTGGACTTTCTTTTCCTGTCCTTCTTTAGTGGTTCTTTCCAGTTCCATTCCCTTTGTTTCTTCTTTCTTGGGATCGCTTGTATCAAATTCCACTTTCCCGGATTCTGCTTTTACATAGTCAATATCCATGCGATCCAATACCCGGTTCATTTTGGCAGCGTCTTCTGCAAATACCATAATCTCGTTATTGATTGGTTTCTTTTTATCCTTAATGACGACATATAAAAGACCTCTTGCTTTTGCTTCTCTGGCAAATTCTTTCATACGGTCATCCGGCACGGTAAAAAATTTGGTCGGCCTTCGTTCTTTGATCATACGTACCATCTGTGTCTTTCCATAAGTCTTTTTCTGGTCTTTTAACACTGCTACGATGAAAACTGCCAGATTTTTTGCGATACTCCCGGAAATCCGAAGCGTATGTTCCATCCCTTCCATCGAATAACGAACAATCTGATCTGCCGCATCACCACCGTAATTCATACCGCTCACCTCCTCGATTTTTTACTTCACATAGGATTCCTTTATCTGCTCCTTCTTTCGTTGCATATTTTTCTCTGCCTGTTCCATCCTCTCCTTTGCCCGTTTCATCCGCTGCTCCATTTCTACGGAATACTGCTCAATCCGCAGCGACATCCGGATATCCTTGCGGATCTGTTTCATCTCTTCTGTAATCTTTCCAATCCGTTCACATCCGGGCTGGCTGCGATACAGTTGCCCGCGTTCCAATAGCAACTGTGCCATTTTTTCTTCCAGCGGGTGCCGGAATTCCTGCAGCTGTTCTAGGGTGGAAATGTCCTGTTTCTGAAGAAATTCTATCTGCGCAATCCGCTGATCCAGCCTGCGGATATCTTCCCGCACTTCATAAGGGATGCGCTTGGGTTTCTTTTGAAAAACACCCATCTGATACAAATAGGAATAATACAATGCCTGTAGTCCGGTCCGTTTCTTTCTTTGTTTTGACCATTGCAGATATACTTTTTCTGTCTCCCGAATCTTTGGTCTTAAGATCCACTCCCGGATTTCCATTTCTCCATATCCTTTTCCCAAAGATCGTAAGCGTACATATCGTTCCATTCCAGGAGCCTTTAGAGCAAGATATTTCCTATCTGTCCGCCATACATAACCTCTTGTTTCCATTTCTTTTACAAACTGAGTCCAGCTGTAGCTTGCTTTCACTGTCTCACGAATATCCGAACGGATGGCTGTCCGCCAGGTTGGTTTTCCCTCTTTCTCCGCTTTCCATTGTACATAATGTATCCCTTTTTTCTGATTTGTCTGGATTACGGACAACCCATATTTTCGGCAAAGTTCATCGGAAATCTTTCGAACCTCCATATAATAACTTTGTTCATTGCTATGATACTTATGCCCATCTTCCATAGACACGGAATTCCAGACCAGATGGTTATGGAAATGACTGGTATTTAAGTGAGTGGTGATAACCACTTCAAACTGTCCTCTCAGCAGACGCTCTGCCAGTTCCACTCCTATCAAATGTGCCAGTTCCGGACTAACCTCTCCCTCTGCGAAACTTTGTACCAGATGGAATCCCTGCACCTTGTCTGTTTTATGAAATCTTTTTTTCGTAGCAACCATATCCTGATATGCCTGATCTATGGTACAGCCAATGGCATCTTCAAAAAACACTTGCTCCGTTTTATCCCGGTTCAATGCATAATCGATTGCTTCTTCCAGAGAACCGGCCGTATTCCCTTTCTTTTGAGTCTTTTCTTTATCCCGGATATAGTCTACAGAACGGTCCAGGCGGTGAACGGGAATAATACTTGTATATGCAATAAGCCATCACCACATTTCCCTTACTTCTTCCCAGACTTTTCTGGATATCCTCAGCATTTCGTTGACACTCTCCTGACTGGCAGTTCCTGTTGCATTGGCAACGTGTGCCAGCTGATTCGCATTATTACACAATCCTGCAACTTTCCGCAGCAAATCTGCATGATGGGTACAAGGCTTTGCACGCACTTCCGCCCCTAAGATCAAGGTACGGAGATATTCTTCCCTGTTTAGCCCACTGACTGCAACCTGTGTCTCCAGATGTTTCATTTCTTTTGTATTCAGCCTTATAGGAATCACATGATTGCGTTTCCTCATTCAAACACCTTCCCCTCTAATGCTGATGTTTCTTTCTTCTTTTCAATATGTTCCATATCCTCATCTGCTTGTTTTCCTATCACCGTAAGGCACACAATTCCAACTCCACACATACCGCCAAACATTGCACCTATGATAAAATTCCACATATTTGATCTCCTCTCATGCTCTGTCACGGGGGATTGGGGTTCTCCCCAAAGGGCGTTTGGATATCCAAACGCTATGCTTGCAAAACAAGTCGCACCGCAAGTCTGTCTCCTTCCCCCCTCTGTCATTTACTTGGTTTCTTTGATCTGAATCAGTCCCTCTAAAGTCGTACAGATGATATGCAGTCGATCCGCAGTACTGATCTCTGTATTCATGTTTTCTGTCACTTCATTTCCGCAGACTACTACCATACGGCATCGTTTTAAAAGAAGCATGGACATCTGAGCCAGTCCCTGCTGATCTTCCGCATTGCTCTCATCCAGAAATGGCACAAATCCAAATCTGGGACAGATGGGGATATAACCCAGTTCATAAATCTTCCTGCAGTATTTCTGCACCTTTACTCTGCTGTCCTCTTCAGAGCAGCTCACATACGCAAACGCTCGATCCATATCTCATCTCCTTTCGGCAGGCATCCTTATGGATGCCCTAAGTTTCTATCACGAAAAAAACGGACATCCTATTGGACATCCACTTCTTCTTTCAATGCTTCTCTCACTCTTTCCGTTCCCAATTGGAAATACGCATCTGTCACTTCAATCCCCACTGCCTGGTATCCCTGCTGGGCAGCCGCAAGAATCGTAGTACCTGCTCCGGCAAAAGGATCTAAGATTCTTCCGCCTGGCTCGCATATCTGCACCACGTCCTTCATCAACTGCAGCGGTTTCTCTGTCACATGCACCCGGTTCTGGGGATTCCCATATCGGAACACACCTGGAAGACAGGAAACCGGACGGCTGATCGGCATAGGTCCGTTACTTCCCCATATGATAAACTCTGTCTGCTGACGGAACCTTCCCTTCTGTGGCCGGCTGTTTGTCTTATCCCAGACCGCTGTTCCTCTCCAGATCCACCCCGCCCATTGAAGAGCATCCGTCATCGATGGATACTGTCTCCAATCAATAAAAAGGCATATCGGAGCACCACTTTTACATGCTTTTCTCACATCATACAGCCACTCTGCCATCCAATGGGTCCAGGAACGCTGATCTTTCTGGTCGCCGTCAAAATCTGGCAGGGCTTTTTCCGGTGACATGCTGCTGTATTTCTGATTGGTTGTCCGGTTCCTTTCATTCTGCTTTGTACCGCCCGATGCGTAGGGCGGATCTGTGATCACTGCATCAAAAGTTCCCGGTTGAAACGCTTTTACTAATTTCAGTGTATCTCCGTGTAAGATCCTCCAGTTGTCTCCTCCTTCAGACTCCACAGGATACATTCCATCTTTCAATATTTCCCCTAACTGCAGGGTATGTTCCATAGGCATCATCCTTTCTCTTCAACGAATTAACCGCTTTTTCGAGTTTACTTTTCTCTTATCGCTCCCGATTTTTTTTCTTTTCATCGAGACAACGTTTCAATTTTTTATCTCTTCCACTGTACTCATAGACATGATCACTTAACATCTGCTGGATACCCATTTCACGGTTCCTTTGTTTCAACGCCTCTCTAAGATATCTTATCGGCGCATTCTCGGTTTTTCCTACAATCAAAACTTCATGGATATTAGCTGGGATCACATAAAAATCCATACCTGCCATTTTCCTTAATTGTTCTAACATTCCCGGATATGTGATGGTAGTCGCTCCATTTCTCCCTTCTCTGTTTGAAAGGATAAAGTAAGGGAATCTACCATTCGTATCTACTGGCATCACCACAGGAGGATTTATTTTTATCGTATTTTCCATCGCCTGCTTCATCATGGTGCTTTGACTCACGCCACAAACTTCCAATACATCCCTTCCCAGTCTTACCATAACTAACTGGTTCTTCTGTTCCAATCTAAGGTACAGAACCAATGCCCCCATAGGCTGCTTTTCAAAAATTCCATGAGATAAATGTTCTCCGTTGAACTCAGAACGTTCCAGTTCTACCACCAGCAGATCTTTTATGCAATCATAATCTCTGAAATCAATTCCTTGCGTACCATCTATCTCTGGGATCATCATAAATGCAGTATTTACTGTATCTTGTATAGTTTCTATAACTTCTTCTATACTTTTTTTGTTCTGTGAAAAATCCTGATACATCTCCTCCATAGAGATACCTGGTACAACTTCCTTGTCAGACTTATTGATGATCAACATCTCGCCAAGCCCGTACTCTGTTTGATCCACAATAGTGATTACATAACCTTCTTCTTGTGGCAGAATCCTTTTTGCCTGTTCCATGATCTGTTGTTTAAATACAGCATATTCCATAGGTTTACCTTTCCCTTTCTGTTTTCTTTTTTCCTTGTTTCTCCGGCTTTGGTTGATCCATGTCCCTGCTCAGTTCCGTTTCCACGTATTCGCTGATGATCGCAAGTGCCTGCTCATAACTTTGGGAAGACGTGACTCTGTCAAACATCTCTTTTGCGGCTTCTGGCTGTCCATTCTGTTTTAAAAGCCTGCTGGCATCACCTAAAATAGAAAAAACATTTCCATCATGTCCAAGCAGTTTTAACTTTGGTTTTACTGCACATTCCGGTTTTATCTGCTCCGGAATCTTGTGCAGGATATCCATCCGGAAATAGTCACTATTCCAGAAATGAACATTTAAAACACCATCTTCTACCGGAATATCCTGTTGTTCAAATCCTTCTCCCCAGCCATCGGAATATTGCCCAGTCAGATAAGTTTCCAGTCGATTCATTTCCCATCGATCTAAGGGCGCTTGGATGGTAACTTCCGCACATCCCATAAGTTCTCCAGCCTTTAAGACAACCGACAACTCCAGATTTGTAACTTTTTCTTTGACGGAATCCTTTTCATCGTAATATTCCATCAGATCTTCTCCTACATGATCCGCTCTCTCCTGCATCTTCTGTAGAATGTCTGCTCCATATACTGCCAGTGCACGGCCATCCATCACGTCATCCGGGTACATCCGGTCACTCTCGTTTTCATAAAATTCTGCCTGTAATGGTGATAATAAATATAGTTTTCGTTCCATAGAGACTCCTACCTTTCCATTCGATTTTTTTCTTTCTTTTCCCATGCTTCCTTTGACAGGTCTGCATAGTCTGCCCCTTCACGCTCCGGTAAGTTTATCAAAATCTCATATCTATCCCGATATGTTCTTTTCATAGTTTCACACGCATATCTGCCCGGTCCGTCATTATTGGTACAGATTTCAATCTGCGTAACCTCCGGATGGTTCTCCAGAAAATGTTCCAATGCCAGTGGCGGTTTTTCCTCTTTTTTTCGCCTGCCATCTTTTGGAGCATAAATCCCCCCAACGGACAAGCGATATTTATCTGTACGATTTCCCTCCAGCGTCATGTGTGCTAAGGTTTCGATTGCCGCTTCATATACCGCCACTCTGCAACACTTCCCACTTGGTGGAACACAAAAACTATATGCTTTATCACTTCCTGACTGTTCCATCTTAAAGGGTTTCCCCCGGTCATAGATTCCCCGCAGGAAAGCATACCGGGCTTGTCCTTTTTCATCCCTGCCAACAAAAACAACATTATGATATGGCAGGCTTTCATAGAGAATCCCTTGGTTCACACAGTACACAAAAGTTTCCCTGCTGATTCCCCTGTGTTTCAGATAATTCCAGATACGGTTCACATCCTTCGCACGTTCTGGAAGAGCAAATGGCTTCTTTGCCATTTCACGTTCCTGTATGTTAGGCGGTATATAAGATGGGTTCTGCTCCAGCAAAAAACCAACTGCATCCAGAAAAGACATCCCATTCACATGAACCAGGAAATTCAATGCACTGATTCCTCCGATATCCCTGGATTTCCAATGCCACTGGCTGGTGATCTCATTGATCTTGAAGCTGTCATGATCGGTCAGCTCATATTCATGTCGAAGCCCTCTGCATGGTTTCAGCCGCTGTGGTTCATATCGTTTTAAGTATTCAATCGCTGTCATTTCCCTAGCCTTTTCCAAATCTTCTTTTTCATACCACGGCATTACAATAGTGCTGACCGTAGTGCTTCTACCTTATCGGTACGTTCCCACGGAAACTCCTTTCTTCCAAAATGTCCAAACACCGCTGTTTGGCTATAGATTGGACGTTGCAGCTTGAAATGGTCTATGATCTGTTTTGGCGTCAAACCAAACACCAGCGGAATGGCTGCAGCCAGACAGTCATCCGCACACACAGTTCCAGTACCAAAAGTATCTACCTGCACCATCACAGGTTCTGCCACACCAATTGCATAAGCAAGCGAAACCAAACACTTTTCAGCCAATCCGGCAGCCACCATGTTTTTGGCAATATACCTTGCCATATATGCCCCTGAACGATCCACCTTTGTTGCGTCTTTTCCAGAAAAGGCACCGCCTCCATGTGGCGCTATGCTACCATAACAGTCCACCATTAATTTCCTTCCTGTCAGCCCCGTATCTGCATCCAGACCGCCCACCACAAATTTCCCTGACGGATTGATCAAAATCCTGGTATCCTCATCTGGTGGAAGCAGCCGCAGTGCCAGGCGTAACACTTTCTGCCGAATCTCCCGTTCCAGATCTTTTTGGGACTTTTCTTCAGCATGCTGGCAGGACACAATGACCGTATCCAAACGGACAGGTTTCCCATCTTCATATTCCACGGTTATCTGTGCTTTCCCATCTGGCAGTAATCCCCGGATATATTCACTGATCCTGCAAGCCGACAATTCCCGGACAATCCGATGTGCCAGTACCACGGGAAGTGGCAGAAATTGTTTCGTTTCACTGCATGCATACCCCGTCATGACTCCCTGATCTCCGGCTCCCATTTTCCATTCTTCGCCAGCTACATGCTGCTTTCTGGATTCCATGGAGTTTTGAACACCCTGTGCGATATCCGGGCTTTGCTGATGGATCAAGGCATCAAAGAGGATTTCTCCTGCCTGGTATCCGACTTTTTCTACTACATCTTCAGCAACCGCCAAAACATCCGGCTCATACTTACTTGTAATTTCCCCGGCCAGAAGTACCGTTCCCTTTGTTGCAAATACCTCACAGGCTACTCTTGCTTCTGGATCCCCTTTCAAACACTCATCCAGGATACTATCTGCAATCAGATCACAGAGTTTATCCGGATGCCCTTCTGTTACAGATTCCGCTGTATAAAATCGTTTCATATCTTTTTTCTCCTTTCAGACAAAAACAGCAGGAACACGATACTTACCGCATTCCTGCTGTTTATTTTTCTCTTTTTTACCCTGCCTTTTTACAGGCTGGATTTATGCTGTTTGTTTTTTCCGTTCTACTTTTATGACACGGATAAATTTCCCCATCAAAGGGAAATAAGTCACCAGAAAAACGAGAAGTGACCCCAGAAACGGAATCTTCCTTTTCTCCTTTGGAACACTCAACCCAATCATGACTCCGATGGCACATAAGCAGAACTTAACGAGTGCCAGATCCTTCCACGTACAGTTCTTAATATATGCGTCAGCATAAGAAAATAGAGACTTCACGAACATTCCCCCTTGCATTTTCACACAGAATTTCCTAGTTAATTTCATTATATTCCGTCTGCCTCGCCAGTACAAGAATTCCCATCTTTAAATCTCTTTTTTCTACCCTACATCAGGAGGATCCTGGCGCTTTCCTGCATGTAAGAACAGACTACACACAGGAAGGCTCGTCAACACCCTGTTGCAATTCTCCTTGTTTTGAACACTTCCAGCTGGAAGAGAGGATGAGAGATCATGGATTTCGAACACTTCTCGGACACCTTTCTTTTCCAGCCGGTTTTCCTATTTTCCCGGCTGTTTTGAAATACCACTATTATTTAGTTTTCTTCTTTTTCATCTGTTTCCTGCTTTTTCTTGCGATAAACAAAGCATCCAATCAGTATTCCTGTACAAACCGCACAAATACCAAGAAGCAGCATTGGTGATACCGTATCATCCCCTGTTTTTGGAGCATCTGTTGGGATTCTCTGATTGGTCACATCCAGCTCCACTAAAATCTCTCCATCCTTTTCCCCTTCTAAATCAAAGGTAACCGGATGTGGCCTGGAATCCAGCTGGTATCCCTCTGGAGCCTTTGTTTCCACAACTTCATACTGGAACAGTTCTTTGATTCCTTTCTCGTTATAACTTCCGATCAGCAGTTCTTCACTTTCTGCCTGCCCGTTCTGGTCTGTCTTAAGAACTCCGGCCACTTCATTGGTCGTTTTATTCCGGATTTCAAATTCTGCACCTGCAAGGGCATCTCCGCTTTGAAGGTCTGTTTTCCTTAAGAAGATTTTTCCATAGACAAATTCATTTTTCATGGATACCTTCTGTACTTCACCCGTATCCTCTAAAGTAAACTTCACATCCTCCGCCAGCGTGTATCCAGAAATTGTCTGGGTTTCACGGAGCGTCAGTTCTTCTCCCACTGGCAGATATTCAATCGGATGTTCTGTTCCATCGGAAATCCATTCATCCAGCACTTCTTCTTTGCTGTTTAATACCTGAAGTTTCACACCTACAAGCTCGGTATCTCCAGTAATATCCGTTTTGCTGATATCCACTTTTGAAAAATCATCCTTCATTTCCACTTTTGTGATCGTTCCATCTTCTTTAACCTCAAAAGACACATCCTCTGCACTTACATATCCATCCTCTAACGGTGGAAGTTCTTCATGAAGGATATAGTTTCCCGCCGGAAGTGCATATTCCAGATGTTCTTCCTTGGTTGTGATCCATTCACGGACAACGGTTCCTTCTTCATCCAGAATCTGCAGTTTTGCACCTTCTACCGGTTCACCGGTTACAATATCTGTCTTTGTAAAATAGCTTTCTGTCGGCTGGTTCTCTACTTCCTTTTCCAGAAGGATAGCCGGAAGATTCTGGTCTTCATACGTTGCATCAATTTCCCAGATTTCATCATTTGGCAGATATCCCGGCAGATGCTGGTCTTCTTTTACATAATAATGTCCATGCCACAGGTCACTTTCAAAGGTAAGTCTGCCTTCCTGATCTGTCGCTTTTGTTTCAAGCAGCGTATCTTTTTCCACCACAACCTTGCCCTGCGTATTTTTGATATCTTCCCCGGCATACAAACCAAACACCACACCCTCCAGTGCTTCTTTGGTTACGGAATTTTTCTTCTCCACAGAAATTTGGATTTTCTGCCGCTCATTCTTATAAGTAACACCTTCATAAACAACGGATACTGTGTCATCTTCTGCAGAAAGTGTGAACTCCTTCTGTTCAGGATTTAAGACAAAATGGTCACCAGCTGTCGTTTCTTTTAAATAATAACTTCCTAATGGCAACTCTCCTATTTCCGCTTTCCCATCTTCATCTGTAGTCAGCGTTGCCACAAGTGCATCTTTTTCATAACGGATGATGCGGTTTCCATTCTCATCTACAGCTCCGTCTGGCGTATAGATGGTTTCTTTCGCATGAAGTTCAAAAACAGCTCCTTCCACACCGGATTCCTCATAGATAAACTTCTTTTCCAGTCCAGATTCAACTGAAACTTCCCCCATAACCATATCTTTCAATGTTACAAAGAATTTTTTTGCTTTTTCCAGCAGGTTCTCATCTTTGACTGTTTTTAGCTGTTCTCCTACTTTTTGCAAAGTAAGATGACCTGTCTGCACCTCATTATACTGTACGACTTCCACAATATAAGCGCCTGTATCCGGATCGATCTGATGAGGCGTGTCAGAATTAATCACAATTTCAATAGCCTTTGTTTGTTCTTCCTCATACCCTTGTCTCACATATCCATCCGGTGCCTGGATTTCTTCAATCCGATAATGCCCTGCCTTTAATTCTTCTGGCAGGATCAGATATCCGTCTGCATTAGTGGAAAACTCAGAGATTTTCTCTTTCTCTGGATAATATACCATTTGTTCCACATATGCTTTTTTCTCAAAATCCCAAATCTTATAAGTTGCAGAATTATTTAATACATTATGGTCTGTTTCCGCATCTTTCTTTATGATCTTCAGCATGAATTCAAATGGGCGGTCATCAAAGACTCTCCATTCCTGCGGATCTCTGCTGTCTTCGTTTACAGTTACCAAAAACGGATGGACTTGTTTCAGATTTTCCGGTGTTTTGGTCTCTGCAACCACATACTGTCCATATGGAAGTTCCACGCTCTTGGCATATCCTTTTTTATCTGTTACAAGGACAGGTACTTCTATTTCTTTCCCATCCTCATATGTGACTGCCACTTCTTCGTCTGTAAAATCATAACCAATAAAATCTTCCGGGGTAAATTCAGAACCATTTCCCGGTTTTAAGGTACCGTCTTTTACTTTGGAGAGATTGCTGACCAGATATATGGTAAATTCTGCTCCCTCCACTAAATCTGTCTCCGTCTGATCTCCATCCTCTGAAATCTTAATGATCTGAAACGCCTGTTTCTTAACTTTTTCCTTGACAGTCAGCGCCTTTACTACAATCGGTTTTTCCTGTCCTTCATAAATAAGCGTTGCATCATATTCCGTTTCGTCCAGAAGGTATCCTTCTGGTGCAGCGATTTCTTTCACATACATTGCTCCAAGGTATACATTCTCAAATACGATTTCTCCGCTCTTTCCAAAGGTTTTTTCCTGAATCAGGCTTCCTGCTTTGTATAAAACTCCAGTTCCATCTGGTTTCTGGATATCTTCTTTCGCATACAGCCCGTAAACAGCACCGTCCAGTTTTGCATCTCCCTGCGGAAGGAAATCTCCCGTATCCACGTCCTGTTTCTTCACCGTGATCTTGCCTTTTACCGAGGTATTTACTGCTTCTACCTCTACACTTGATCCAGCGGACACATGAACCGGATATACAGTCTTATTGATTGCATATCCATTAGGCGCTGTGATCTCTTTTACATAAACAGTTTCTAATGCTGCATCAAAATAGTCACTGTAACTGATACCGTCTTCACCTGTCATAGCAATGGTCAACAGCTGGTCCGTACAGGTACTGTTTTTATAAACGCCATAGACTGCACCATCTAACGGGTTCCCTGTCTCCGCATCCTTTTTCAGAATCTTAACTCTGGCAAGATTTAGCCACTGGATATCAAAAGATACCGGAGCTGCTTTTTCAGAGATAAATGCTCCGATATCCTGATTGTTTCCTCCGGTGGAAGTTAAAACCAATGTTTTCCAGCTCTCACGGACAGAACCATAAAGCTGCCCGCTTTCCCATTTCCCAGTTACCGTAAGAGGTGCCTGCAGATAGAACGTATCTCCCCCATAAACTTCCAGATTTCCGCCGCTTACATTTGTTCCTTTTGACTTGTTATATCCGGTTACACCCTGTGGAACAGGAATGGTAATCTTATTCCGATGGTCACCGTTCAATGTAATATCTGGTGTTTTCTGGATATCACCTTCTCTTACTGCAGTCACATTTGCATTGGAAAAAGACAGCTCACCTTTTGGCGGCTCTTCCATGCCAAATAAGTGATTGATATAAGCAATCACACCTGCATTGACCAGGTTTTCATACGGGCATCCTGTAAATGCCAGATCCCCACAATAGGCATAAGATGCTGCAAGATGGGTATAAACATACTTTTCGTCATCACTTTTCCCAGACAGGTAACTGCCTGTGATATCTCCGGCTCCGCCATACCCATAATAAAGAACTTTCTGAAGATTCTTATTACTTTCCAGAATATCCGCAACATAGTCACCAGTAGGCGGTGATGCACGGTGGGATTCCAGACAGTACGCCAGTTTTCCATTCACCGTAAATAAACAGGTCAGATAATTACCTAAATAATCCGGATAGTAAATGGTCCGTCCTTTATTCAGATGGACTGTTTCACTTTTTCCCATACCATCTGCAGCAGAAAGCATCATCACATTTCCCTCTTCAATATCTCTTTCCAGCTCTGCAAGGACATCCGGGGTATCTTCCGGCTGGGAACTGGTAATCTCTACAGGAAGAGGCTGCTCCGAATCTTCCTCAGAAGACGTATCTTCCTTCTGTTTCTCCCCGCCATTGGATTCCGAGTGTGCCAGCCCTTCCGTATCGGTCAATGTGATGGTCCGTCCAATCATATATGGCTCACTTCCATCTTTTGGGGTAACCAGATACTGTGCGTAATAAACACCTGGGTTTTCCGGCTGGAAAGAGCCTCCATCCTGATCTTTGATTTCAGACAGCAGTACACTCTCCCGCTCCGGGTCATAAGAAATCCCTTCCATAGAAGTTTCTACCCGGAACTCTTTATCTGAGACATCTTTTACAATATCTTCTGCTCTTACCTTCTCTTCCGTCTGTTCCTCAAATACCTGCGTTTCCGTTTCTACTTTTGTCTCCGGCTGTTCCGCCGCAGCATAAACGGATGAAGAAATCATCGAACTCATTCCCATACTAAAAGCCATGACAAATGCCATGGCTCTGGTTTTCCATTTTCCTTTCATAATCATTCTTTCTCCTTTATCCTTATCGTCCCACTTCTCGACCATGAGACTCTTTTTTCTTCTCTTGCTTCTTCATTTCTTTTCTGGTCGCATGGACAGCTTTTTGAATCTCATTTTCCGATAATCCATTCTGCCTGCATCCTTCCAGAATCCCTTCCAGATATAATTTGCCCGGAAGTGCCGGTTGGCTCTGGTAGGGTTCATTCATAATATATACAGCTGCATAAAGTTCCTGCCCATCTTCACACTGCACAAGAATATCCTGTTTTCCATACAGATATGGATATCCTTCATAGTAATCCAGGCTTTTTTCGCATTTTTCTGTAATACTCCATAACACACCCGATACCTGTTCCCCTTGCTCCGGCAGGATACTGGCTACTCCATTTCCCCTGCTATTCCCCCGGAATGCCAAGCGGTAATCTTTCACCATTACATTTCCTATTACTTCTGCATCCGGGCATCGAAATTCCATTTGATCCAGATTCATGTTACTTCCATACGCAAAATACAAACGTTCTTTGATAACTTTCCCTCCTTTATCGCTCTTCCTGCTTTCTCTTCAGACATTCATAGGTGTTCTTGTCATATCTCCATGCTTTGTCCCCTTCCAGATGATCCAATAAGTGTTTCCGCACATTCTTATATTCTGGTCCGATCAGGCCAAGCCGAAGAAGAAAGGTCCGAAAAGTAAAACAGGGGTTTTCAGAAATCTCCGTCTTTCTCATATGGGTACATTTCTGATTGATAGCTTGAGCAGAAATTGCTAAAGCAAGGGTGATATTTGCACGTACTTTTCCTGCATGGAGGGTACTGTTAAAACACCGCCATTCCACCGTTCCCTTATCAAACACAGCATGCAGGTTCAGCGCATAGTACCTGGTATCATCATAGTGACTATGCGATCTTCCTCCCATTCTTCTTTCCTCATACCACAGCTGACGAAATTTATCCATGGACATATTCCCGGAAGGCATTTTCCGGATATCTTCCAGCACATTTTCACGGACTTTTTTACACCATTGTTCCACCCGGCTGGGATTTACCTGCAGTGCTTTAAATAAAATATCTTCTTTGGAATACATGATCGTGAGCGCATTCTTTAAGCTTCGTGGTGTATGATTGGAGGCATCCACATGAACATGCATTCCACAGGAGGAATTGACTTTTCCCCCATGGCTTCTTAAACAGCGCACAACCTGTTGCAGTTTTTCCATTTCGCCATATTCCAGTTTCGGACTGACCATTTCTGTGCTGTACTCACTATCTGCATAAACATAACGGTTTCCATTTCTTCGCTGTGTATGGATGCTCCCATCGTAGGTAAACTTCCACTCTTTTCCTTCCAGATCTCTGACTCCCCAAGTACTGTAATAGGTTCCAATATAATATGGCTGTGTTCCAAACAATTCTCCTACTGCGTTTGCTGCCTCTTCTCTGGTAATCCCCGTCATTTCTATTTCGGTTCCAAAGTATTGTTCTTTCAAATCCATCCTGACACCACCTTACTGCAGAATATGGATACCGGAATGTACCTGAAACAAGCGTCTTCCTATGGCTTCGATCACATTAACGGTTACCCCGTTTCCTGCCTGCTTATATGCCTGTGCATCAGAATTAAGTTCCAAAATCTTGTCGATCTGTTCCTCATAATATCCCTGTAATCTCAGGCATTCCCGTGGTGTCAGTCTCCGGATTCTTCCTTCATAACACACCCCATGCCGGTCCTGTGCAGTTAAAGTGAACATTTCTTCCTCTGGTGCTTTCATCCTACGTCCCTGTTGACGGATATTTTTCCTTTCGGGTGTCAAAACAGCTCTTGGTCCCTCTTCTTCCAATGCTCCGGAGCGTTCCCCTAGATGTTTGTCACTAAGGCTATTCTGCCTTGTTGTGATACAGCGTGCCACTTCGGTTACACGCAGTCTGGAATCCAGATCTACAAAATGCACGGTTCCCTGGGTACTGCCCGTTGTCAGCGTATGGGCAACCTGATGCCCCACTCTTCCCCGTCGGGTATTCATCCCGGCATATCCCAGATCAATGCTGTCGCCTTCATATGCCATCTTATAACCTTTTTTGGTATTTTCCTTAATGGGTACTCCAACATCATAAAGCCCTGTTTTTCCTCCCATCCCTCCTGCAGTGGAAGTGATAGTACAGCTTAATCCGTCTTTGGAATAAACTCTGCTCCCTTGGCAGCCTGGGACGATTTGAACAAGAGCCTTCTTGTTTGCTCCGGTGAAAGGTAATATTTTTCCGGCACATCTTTCATCAAGATATCCGATAAGATACACTCTTTTTCTGGACTGAGGGACTCCGAAATCCTTGCTGTTAAGCACTTGCCATTCCACATGATACCCCAGTTCATAAAGCGTATATAAGATGGTGTTAAACGTCGCGCCTTTGTTATGCGATAACAATCCGGGTACATTTTCAAGTAAAAGATACGGAGGTCGTCTTGCTTTAACCAGTCTGGCAATTTCAAAGAATAAAGTTCCTCTGGCATCTTCAAAACCTTGTCTTTTTCCAGCAACTGAAAAAGCCTGGCACGGAAATCCTCCGCACAAGAGATCAAACTCTGGTAGTTCTTCTGGTCGTATTTTTTTTGCGTCATTACAAAACCACTCTCCTTCTGTGTTAAAAATTGCTCGATAACTTCGGTCTGCATACTTATCGATTTCGCAATGTCCAACACAGGAAAAACCACCAGCCCTGTTGAGCCCTTCCCGAAATCCCCCTATACCGCTGAACATATCAAAAAATCGAATATTTTTTCTGACCACTCCCTTCAACGAAAAAAAGTACGGGCATACCCGCACTTTTTATACAGTTTCCTTATTTATTCTGTTTCTTCCTCTGATTCTGCCTCTTGCAGACGCTCTTCATTCTCTAATTCCAATTCTTCAGGCTGTGTTACATGAAGTTCCGGTTCATCCTCATCTTGTTTTTCCAGTTCATCCGCTGCATCCAGTGCCTGGGTGATAATTTCGATCAGATAGTCTTTCTGAGTGAAACGCCCGCGTCTTTGGCGTTTCTCCTTTTCTACTCTCTCTTTTAAGCGGTTGAATAATTCCTCGGATACTTGTACTGCCAATGTTTTTGCTTCCATCTTTTCCACTCCTTTTTTCATAAAATGCTCTTCGATAACCTTTTGTAAAAACTGAGGAATTGTCATTTCTGTTCCTTCCAGTTCTTCCCTGACCTTTTCATGTAATTCTACTGGTATCTTGCCACAGATGTTTTTGGTTTCCATAGAAGTCTTTCTCCTTTCTTTTTGTTACAACCAACATACTCCAAAGGTCATCACAAAGCTATTCACAATACCTGACAAAGAAATGCTCTGCAAACGAAGCATATTACATAATCATATTTTTCCTGCTCTCAATAGGCACCCCTCCTCTCCTTTTCACACACTTTCTCCACTAAAATCCTACCTTTTTCTATCCTTTTGTTTCATCCGTTTGATCTGCTGACGGACAGCCCGCTCCGCAAGATCCGTCATGGTTACTTCTTTTCCAATCCGGTTGGATTCTTCTTTTGCCAGAAATTCCAGCTGGGTTACCTGGTCTTCCGGTAACGTTACAACTACCATTCTGCTCATGGCACCCCTCCTTTCCACGTGATCTTTCTATTCCTCTTGCAGCATCGAGATAAAATCCAATACCTGATCCGGCAGCTCCTCTGGCTCTGCAGTTGCGGCAGTTTGTCGCACATCGCCACATTTTAGCTCTTCTCGAACACTTTTCCGGATCAGCTGTTCCAGTGCATCTGCCTGGTCATAGAATAAAATTGCATCCACAACAAACTGGCTTTTCTCTCCTTCCGGCACTTTCTCCAGAATGCTCCATGCTTTTCTATGGTTTCGGTCTTTCCTATTAGGCCGGAAAGAAAATACCGGACGTTTCATCGTTTCAAAATCTGCCCTGCAAGCCTTTCAAATCCTGCAGCGTTTAAACATACGTCTGGCAGGGTAATAAGCCGACACAGGCGGTCCTGGGGGCTTACGTTGCGTTCAAAAAGTCTTGCTCCCCCTCCCAGAAATACAGCTGGAACTGCCTGCAGATCGAAACCAGCCTCCATGATGGCAGACACGATCCGCTTCACATACTGTCTCCCATAAGTAAGTATGATGTTCTTTGCCTCTTCAGAGATGCTGCAGCTCTTTCCGTTCAGAACACGTTCCACCTGTACTTCTGTGATCGACAAACCAGTATCTCTGCGGACTTGTTCCAGAATCTCGTCTTGGCAACGGATGACTCCCATTTCCAAACTCCTGCAGGTTGCTGCATTTGGGACACCATTATCCAGCCGCATGATGTCAATAGTCCAACCGCCAATGTCTACCAAAAGAACAGAAGGTTCATCCCGGATGATCTCCGGGTGCATTGCTACGACAGAATAACCCTGTGGGAACAGTCTGACATCCAGAACCCGGATTTCATAGAGTTCCCCTTCGTATTCAAACACTACCGGATTTTTTCTTTCCAGCAGGTAATCCCGAAAGTTTTTCTTTTCCCGTCCGAAACTGGTAAGCGGGAGGCCAGCGGCCAGCACCACCTCCGCTTTTCGGGGAGCCTTCCGGAAGCGGATTTCCTGTGCGATAGCTGCGAGTGTCAATAAATAATACTGCTCATTCTCGGTCTTGGTACGCAAAAGCGGCTGTCTCCCTGTGCCGCACACATAATATTTCCCTTCTATCCTCAACACTCCACGATTGGTATAGGGTTCATGCTCATATCTTACAATTCCTGATGGGAAACAAATATGCGCTGTTTTCATGGCAGAATAGCCATGATCTACTCCAATAATCATGCAATTCCTCCTTTTTTACAGACAGAAACGCCGCCCCCGAAAGGACGGCATTTCTTCATTACACTTCTTATTCTTTTATCATTGCTAAAATATCTTCCATGCCATATTGATAAGCTAACTCCCCGTATCTCAGCCACTCGGCATTGAGAGCACAGAGATAATTATCAATGACTGTAATGATTTCTTCTGAAAGCCCCATACTACGCAGTTCTTGTTCATATTGAAACACTTCATCCCTTTCTTTTTGATATTTTGGATCAAAGCGGAACTCCTTTTCTGCTTCTTCCAATCGGAACTGCCTCATACATTCCAAAATTTCCTTTTTTCTTTGTTCCGGTTCCCTTTCCTTCGTTTCTGAGATCTCTTTTAATAACTTTTGGTAATGGAACATATCTGCTTGTCCAAAGTAATAATAGTATGCCCGTTCCAGCATTTCCCGGTTAGATGACAGCTCGCTGTAGGTTTTAAATACCTGGTATTCCTCATCATTTAAGGTTACCCCGTTATTTCCATCGATCAGTTGTATGATAGCTGGATACTTTTCACACAGTTCTTTCATTTGCCTGGAATAGTCTTGATAATCTCTATTATATCTTCTCAAATAGAACACTACCCGATTATCCACCATAGACTCTAAAGTCCCTGCCCATGCTTCTTCCCGTGACAGTTTCATAGGCACATCCTCCTTTCCAGCACAACAGGATACCATATTTGTGCCAGAAAGCTATTCACAATACTACACAAAGAATCTGCTCTCTTTTGTAGCAACTATTCAGCTTATTTACATTCTGATTTTTCAAAAGTCCCCTCCCTTTCCTGCATTTGTTTTACCATCCAATATCGGATTCCAAACACATACTCGCAAAAATCGTCCAGCTGTTTTAACGTATATTGATCCAATGATATACGTTTCATCTTCTCCCATACTTCATATCGGTATCTGGGTAGGTCAGAAATATAGGTACAGCCAATACAATTTTTCATTCTTTCAAACAAATCCTGTTCTCTCTTTTCTATCAGCAGACTATCCCCCTTTCTCCAAAAGAAAAACAGCCTGTCCAAGCTCATGCTCATTTTAGGCTGCTTCACATCATCTCATTTTCTTTGTCAATATCATATAAATCATCAATACAGATTTTCGTATTGACGATCTGTATCACTCTGGCGGATGTATCTATTCGGGACACCATCCCTTTTTTCTGCAGATATTCTCCTTTGAAGAAAAACACTGCCGTGACTACATCATTTTTCTTAATCTGTCGAAGTTTCCGATCCAGCTCTTCCTGGTACTCTTCCGGCAGTTCTATTTTGGGTACTACGATTTTCTCTTTTTTTCGAAGCGCTTCTGGATAACCTTTTAAAGCAGCAAATGGCATAAATTGTTTTGCGCGGTCTTCTCGGTTCATACGTCCTCTATGTTCCACTTTTATGCCCTCCTATCTGACGGTTCCGTTCCATCGTAGTGGCTCCTGCCTGCAGGTCTATCCCTTTCAAGATAGCGTTTTTCCCGAACTTTTCTTTAATATCCAAGATTGCCTCCTGCATCCGATGTTCCCGTTCTAATTCCGCCGGATCTGTGAACAGGTCATACTGCTGATACTGCTCATCTACCACCTGGTTAAAGGTTACAGTCATTCGCCGGACGGAAGTATACGGATCTACAATCTGACAATATAATTTTTCCGTAGCCGCAATAATTTGTCTGGCTGAACTGGTACTATTCCGTAACCCTATGGTCCCGTGTGCAGGTTTCTTCTCCAGCCGGTTACTGTATCCTACATGCAGGGTAATGGAATCTGTGACCAATCCTTTCTCCACCAATTCCAGACAAAGAAGGTCAGCCATCTCTTTCACCACAAGTTTCCCTTTTTCAAAGGTATAATCGCACTCCAATACCTGCCCGCTGGAAAGGGAATTGGTCTTTGGTCTGTAAGATTTGATATCCTGCATGGTAGTGCTTTCCCTGCCCCAGGCGTGATCGATTAGTAATTCCGCATCTACCCCAAACATCCGGTAAAGCATGTCTTCATCTGCATGGGCAATCTCTCCCATTCTCCGGATACCTGACTGTTCCAGCCGGTTGGCAATCCCTTTTCCGATTCTCCAAAAATCTGTCAGCGGCTTATGATTCCACAAAGTCTTGCAATAGGATTCTTCATCCAATATCCCAATATGATCCTCTACATGCTTTGCTGTGATATCCAATGCAACTTTGGCCAGATACAGATTTGTTCCAATCCCGGCAGTCGCAGTAATCCCGGTATGTTCAAGAATATCTTCCATGATCCTTACACTCAGTTCCTTTGCAGACATCTGATACATTGCCAGATAATCCGTTACATCCATAAACACTTCATCGATACTGTAAACATGGATGTCTTCTTTGGAAATGTATTTCAGATAAATCGCATAAATCTCTGCCGAATAATCAATATAAAGCTGCATCCTTGGTGGAGCCATGATATATTCAATTCCTTTGGGTATTTCAAAAACCCGACATCGACCTGGAACGCCCAGTTTTTTCATTGCCGGGGAAACCGCAAGACAGATAGTTTTATCTGACCTTTCTGGATCTGCTACTACAAGATTCGTAGTCATGGGATCTAATCCTCTTTCCCGGCATTCCACAGATGCATAAAAGGATTTCAGATCAATACAGACATAGGTTCTATCCTTTTGCATGTTCCCACCTCCTCCAGATTAGTATCCGCATTTTTCAGTTATTTTCATTCAGAACCGGATAAAATAATCCCTAAAAGAAATGTTACATTCGTCCATTGCTGCTACAAAATGAAACTGTTTTAATATATTTCTTCTTTCAGTTGCATATTCCTGTGCTTTCATCAAAACTGCCTGTACTTCAAAGTCCTCATAGATATGCTCTAAGATCACGGTAAGCAATTCCTTAATCATCTTTTCATTTTCATATTCCGGTAATAGATCAATTCTCAAAATCCCAATCTTAGAACCATCTGCAGAATATTTATAAGACGGACAGATCTCTACCATTCCAGCAATTTCTTTTTGTTTCTGATCTACAATGGTAAAACGTACAAAATCCCTCACTTGGTATCTGCTTTCCCAAAATTTCATGCATTCTAAAAATTTCTCATAGTCTGTATAATAAAAATCATCCCCACAGCAGTCGCCGTTAAAATATCGGGCAGCCTGGGGATTACTGTAACACTGGAATAATCCATGTGCATCTTTCATTTCCATCTTTCGTATCTCAAAACGCTCAGACTGATAAGTCGGACAGTTTTGAAAAACATCCTTTTTCATTTGAATTCCCCTTTCTGTTCTTTATCAGAACATATGTTCTTTTTCAATATGAATTTATCGCATCTTTTTTCCATCTCTATGAAAAAAGGCCGGCCTCACTTGACCGGTCTTTCATCACGTTGCCTAACAATTTGGTTTTTGTAGGATTCCAAAAATCTTAGTAAAATTGTTTTGTATCTTGTAATTCCTTATCAGATGCTTCCACTTTCTTTCCACTTTTACAATATAAAGAATATTTCTGTTTGTCCTCCCCTTCTATACGTCTGAAATTAATTTATTTTTTTGTTCATCTATAAATATATCTTTTATGTTGAAATTTAACAATGAACAAACAGCCTTCTTATCATTTACATCATACTGATAATTCCTCAAATAGACAGCCACATTCTGCGATAAAATACTGCGAGAAAATGTATCTAATTTGTTCTTGCCTTTGATACATTCTTCAATGTCCTTAACTGGCAAATGTCCATTCTGAGTTCTTATTAAATAATCAATACTTGCCATTCGGAAAAATGTACAGTTTTTCTCAGTTCTAACATCTATAATCTCATCCACAATCCTATCTGATTGCAAAGAATACCCCAGATTACATACTGTAGCACCAACGAAGGCTCCCCAAAATTGACTCAGAAATTCATTTATTTTCATCTTGAATTGACTTTTGGCTGCAATTTCTTCCTGATCTTCTTTTGCTTTTTCGTCTACAATTTCAATGATAGTATCTATCATTCCATTCAGGGATTCATATAACGCTCCCATAAGCTTCATACTTGAATCATACATCAAATTTATTATTTCTATTCTTGGTTTCCGCTTAATGGATGATGAGTAATTTTTTAAAATATCTCCCAAAAACTCAATAATTCTTATTGTTTTGGTAAATTCAAGTGACATTTTATCTAATTCTGCTTCCTTTTCAAGCATTTCCTCATCTTTTTCAGATTGTTGATTTACCTCATCCATTTCAACTTCATACTGCTTAAGGGCTGTTTCTTCCTGAATTTTAGGTATGTTTACATTCTTAGGTATATTGAATATCTGTTCCACTTTTCGATCTATATCATACTCCAATTTTTTTAATAAATCTTTTTGTTGAGCATACTCAAAATTTTGATACTCTACAAGAAGCTCTTTGCATACTGCTTGTATCAATGGTAATATTTCATACTCCGCACTCATATCATATGCTAAAAATAAAGCAATATTAAAATTAAGTTCTTTCGATAAATCTTCAAATATTTTTTTTGTTTTTTGCATTTTCATATCTGGAGGTAATTGGTTCAAAATATAACTTCCAGTAAAATAGTAGTACATGTAGCTATGTTTAAATCTATATTTACCTTCTCTCTTTTCAAGAACTTTATATTTAGTCAGGTTATTAATGACATCAATTCCGCTTCCCTTACTTCCTCGATAATCTTGATTATAATCAAAAATCACCCCTAAGACAAAGCTCTCTTCCATATTTTGCTGTTGTTCTTCATCATAAACTCTGAAAGCTAATTGCTCCAGAATAGTCTTATACATAGTTGCTTCATTTGTATCGCCATTGGATATTTCGTTTATCTTATCAAGAATTAAACATTCATAAATATAGGAATATCTACTATAATCCGTATTCATTTTTTCATAATTGTCTAAATAGGAAAGCACAAGTAAAAATTCTATTGGCGTCTTATTAAAAAATCCTGTTTTCATAACACTTTGTACTTGTGCCAGCTTATTTCTACATAATACATCAAACTCTTGACTTTCAGGATTTTGTTCCTCATTAGATAACAGCAACCACCTACTTACTAATTTTCTTCTCATATAGTTTTTTAGGTCTTGAATATATAGGCGCGTGAATTTCTTTTCTAAATATTCTTTTGTTTCTACATTTTTCAAGAAACCAAGCAAATCATTTTGAAGATTACTTGTAATCACCACAATCCCAAATTTACAAGTAAGGTAATGTAGTATTTTTTTTATTAATTTATCCGAAACTACAATCTCTTCAAAATTATCTATAATACACACCTTCTTTTCTTCTTCCATTTGCAGGATTTCTTCTTTTTCCAAATTAGAATATTGTTGTTCATAAATTTCTGCAATCTTATTATTTAATTCATCTCCTTCTCCAGTTCTCAATTCTGTGGCATCTACCATTACTGGATATAATTTCATATTAAAAAAATCTTTATATAACTGCTTTAATAAAGCTGTCTTTCCATACTCCTTTTCCCCAGAAATCATGATATATTTCTTGTTTTTTATGATCTGAATAATATCTTCTTTATTTTTATACAGCGCTTTATTCTTTTTATTACTAATACTTTCCCCTTTTAAAACCGGATAAACAAAAACATCGGATAATTTCAATATCCCTTTGGCTTTACTTACCAAATCTATTTCATTATCCTCTAAGTATTCCAAAAAATCTGCTTTTAATTCAACACCGCTTTTTACATAACGGTTTTTCTTAAATTCTCTCGATTTAGTATCTAATATATTTTCATACAGTTTTCCATTCCATTCATATGAAAAAAAGCGCTCAATATTACTTTCTAAATCGATTTTCAAAACATTAAAACCACTCTGTTCTGGATAATGTGAATTATATAATTGGTTTCCTTTCACAAAATAATTTGTTGCAGCACCATAATTATCCTTTAATACAATCTCAGAAACATGATCATGCCCCACTAATACAATATCCGAATAATATTTATAATACTTTTTCCATTCCTCAACACTATCCCAAGTCATCCACGACTCATCATGGTGCATCAAAGTAATAACAATATCATTTTCTATCTTATCTTCTTGTTCAGGAATGGCAATTCTCATCTCTTTAGGTTTTTCATTTTTACTAGAACACCATGCTGTGTTCAAACAATGAAATTTTAAAGAAACTCCTTTATATCTCAATCCGTTAATTGCAAATATGCTTTCAGCACTTGCACTAACTAATGGTGCTATACTTTCATCCCAGTCTTTCACAAAGTTAAAATAATTTTCTTCAGCTGTAGTACAAGTCTTGATAATACTACCATTTAACATATCTAAATTAGAATCACGTAGTACCGATTCTCTTATGACACTATCCTCTCTGTCAAAATCACAATCATGATTTCCTGGAACGGTTACAATTTGTATAAACAAATCATTATATCTCTTCTTTATACCCGCTATAATGTCAGAGATAAATATTGACGCAAATAGATATTGCTCTTCTTTGCCCGAATATGCTATATCTCCAGTGATACACAAAATTAGCAGTGTATTCGTTTCATCTATAATATGTTTATTTATTGCATTTGCAATATATTCACTTCTGCCTTCTAAAATATTATAATCTGTGTCGTTTTCGAGATGTATATCTGTAATATGTACTAATACTAATTCCATACTCTTTTCTCCTGCTTAAAAATGACAATTTTCTACAACTCTATTTTAGCATAAAAAATTTTACCCGTCATCTGATTAAAGAATGGATGTTGATTAAAGAATGGACAGCATGGTACATGTAATAACCACATCATAATATCTGAAATTTTTTATCTGTTTTCCAATAAAAACCTAATGTAAGAATATAAGTTCCATAAATTGGCTTTAAGAGGAAAATCCTTTCTATAAATAAATCTGGTTCTATATGTGATCTGATGATAATGACACCATTTCTGTATTTGCTTCATCCGAATGGACTCCCCTGTATTAATTCTATTCACCAAGCACTGTCTATTAAAGTCATCTATCCCACCCTTAAAAACTAGATAAAACAACACGTTATAATATCTAATCAATACAATCTCTTCCTTAGATTTTTCCTTTGACTTCATACACACTTTCCACCTTTCTCTGTATATCTAGTAAGATTTGTCCACACATTTCCACTCTATCCACACAATACACACCCCAAATACGGGGTGAAATTTCCAACCAGGATCAATATCATTTCCACAACGGATAATCCGGTTTCCGCCTGCATTTCTGCCACAAACATCTGCACCCGTTCTCTGATCGTTTCTCTGAAATTTTTTAACATCTTATTTTCTCCTCCTTTAAATCTGAATTGTCAAAAATGCCGGCACTACTATGATCATCAATACAACTCCCAGCATCAGAAACATGGGACCCAATAATCTGGTACTTGTTTCTTCTCCCAGTTTTCTTGCCGCAGCCTTCCGCTCTTCAAATGCACCTGCCGCTTCTCTTTGAAGCAATTCTGTCAGCCCCTTTGTTCCTTTTCTTAAATTCTGAGACAACATCACTGCAAATTTGCGATATACCGGGAGTCCGCACCGTATCCCGAAATGTTCGTAACATTCACTTTCCGGAGTACCTCTTTGTAATTCCCGCATCGTGTAGACCATTTCTTCATACACATATCTTGTATTCTCCTGCTGCCGATAGGCAGAGGCAATTTGGATCCACGCCCTTCGCACCGGCATTCCTGCACCCAAATACAATGTAAATGTACTGATAAATTCAGGATAATCCATTGCCAGCTGATGTCTTCGCGCCTTCTTCTTCTGAATGCTGTTCTGTTTTTCAAGCATCAGTATCAACACTGCTGCCACCAGTCCCAAAGCAAAAATCCCGACACTTCTCATATCCTTTGCATAATTCCACGATACCGTTTTTCCTCCGATTTCGTCAGGAAGAACGACATATCCCGATTCCGGATCTGCTTCATCGACTTCTTTTATTTTCTTTTCCAGTTGCCTTTGAAACTGTCCTGCATCGTCCAGTTTTGGTGGAAATACTCTTGCATAAAACCGGTGCTCTGCCTGTTCCTCTCCATATGTAAGCAACGCTTTCAGTTCAAGGACAGTCCCGTGTTCCCCCAGATTTTTATCTTGTATCTCACCAAGAATATTCATGACCTGATAGTCACTCAATTCCCAGGAAACTTCGATTCCTGTATCCGGTACTTTCTGAACCAGATTCAGATCCGACCGTATCTCATCCAGACTTTTATTTTCTCCAAGGACCAGTGTTTCCAGTTTCTTTCCTGCCGCTTCAAACGCTTTCTGCAATTCTTCCTGTGTATATGCCTGCTCCTGTATCGCCACGGTAATTTCTGCTTCTTGATCTTTTGTCTTTGCAATCAGCTTTTGACTTTTCTCCCCTTGTCCATGTTCATTTCGCTTTAATATAGGATTCCCGGATTTATTCTGTGGAATGTTCTGAAAATTATCTGATATATACAAAATTCCTGCCAGCACCGTAAATATAATCACTACTAGCACCGCCTTTTGATATGCACTTTTTCCCATTCTCATATCGCTTCTTACACCTCAATCTGCGTCATTTTTTTGCCCAACTGATACGCAGCCAAATACAGCATCAGGCAAATTGTCATAAACAGCACTCCTGCCGGATTCCCATACAGAACCGCCATAAATTCCGGAAAAGCACTTCTCATATACAAGATGATCACAAACGGAATCACACACATGATCTGAAACTCCAGCTTTTTGGAAGCCAGCATGACCTGTATTTCCCTTTCTACCTCCATCTTCTCTCCAATTGCATCCGCAGCATGCCGGATAATTGCAATACTATCTCCTCCAAGTCTCTTTGCAGCACCAAATACCGCCACAAAATTCTCCACATCTTCCTCCTGCACACGATAGGAAAATTGTTTCATCACCTCTTCTACAGTCATATTCAGATCCAGTTGATGCATCATCGTTTCATATTCTTTTACAATCCGTACTTTTTTCTTATACACGGAACGAATTTCTTTCCACGTTTCCCGAATTGCATTTTCCACAGAATATCCAACTTTTAGAATTGCTGACAGTGTCTGTATGCTCTCCCGAAATTGTTCTCTGAATTCTTCCTTTTTCTTTCTGCAGCATTCCTCTTCCCAGCTCCTTACATAGAGCAGCATCACAGGAAACATCAAAATCCATGCAAACCAGTGATCATAAAACAAATATGCTGTCAGCCCCGTGATCAGTATTCCCCTCCCCACTGCCGCTGCATATTCCTGTTTCCGGATATCCTGCTGCCAACAATTTTTCTGTCTGAACAATCTCATTTTCCTTCATAAGAGTTCCTTTAATTTTTCCATCTTCCATCCCCTCCTCCTGAAATTTATAAAGTGTCTGCAGCTGGATCCTTCCTTCTTCATAACCAAGTACCTCTGTGATTTCCAATACTTTTCTGCTTTTATCCCGAAGTCTTCCCAGATGAATAATGATATCCAGCGCAGAAGCAATCTGTTTCTGAATTGCAGCCAACGGCAAATCAATTCCCATCAGCATCATTGTCTCCAACCTGTGAAGCATATCCAAAGGATTGTTGGCATGTCCTGTCGACATTGATCCGCTGTGTCCATTAAGCATGGCGGAAGATATCATATCTACTGTTTCGTCTCCTCTGACTTCTCCTACAATGATCCGATCCGGACGCATACGAAGCGCCGACTTGATCAGATCACGAATCGTCACTGCCCCTTCTCCTTCCAGATTGGCATTTCTAGCCTCCAGTCTGACCAGATTCGAAACACCCTTGATCTGCAGCTCTGCATTGTCTTCAATTGTAATGATTCGTTCGTCTTTTGGAATATAATCTGATAATGCATTTAGAAATGTTGTTTTTCCAGAGCCAGTTCCCCCACTGACAAAGATATTATATTTTGATTCCACAAGAATTTTTAAGAAATCTGTCACTTCCTGACTGATACTTCCCCAGTCGATCAGCTGCTGCATTGTAACCGCTTCTTTCGGAAATTTCCGAATCGTCATAATCGGACCATTTAATGCCACCGGCCGCAGCACCACATTGACACGGGAACCATCTTCCAATCTGGCATCTACAATTGGAGACGCCTCATTGACATAACGATTGGCTCCTGCCACAATCTGCTGGATGACATCTTCCAATTTTGCAACAGATACAAATCTTCGGTCTGACTCAAAAATGCGTCCTGATTTTTCCAGAAAAATATGCTCTGTACCATTAATCATAATTTCTGTAATCTCATCATCTTCTATCAGTTCCTGCAAAATATCCAGTTTGCGAAATGCATTGAACAACTCTCTGCTGATCTGAATCTTTTCCTGAAGTGGAATAAATGTTTCTTTTGAAGCTTCTTCCAGCACTTCATGAATCAACTCCTGAAGTTCTTCATCTTCCATATCGCAGGTCATGTCCATCTTTTCAATCACACGGTCATAGAGCTGTTCTGTATTTCTCATATAACTGTACCGCCATTTTTTGATCGAACCGTCTTTTGTACAGTATGCTCCAGAATTTTATCGTGTCCGGTTCGCAAAAGATTTTCCGTATACTGTTGTAATTTTGCTTTTGCTGCGGGTTCCTCGATGGAAAGGGTATGAACAGAATCACATGTTTCCAGAATAGAAAACAGTCCATTGACACTGTCTCCCAGATCCAGAATCAAAACCTCATAAATACTCTTCTCTAAAATCTGTTCAAATAGCTGCAGCCACTCTTTTATCGTTACTGCCTGTAGATCCTGCACCACCGGAATCGGACCGATATAATCCAAATTGCCAATCTGCCCGGTCATCATACTGATCCGAAGTCCCAGATTTCCTGTTTCCTGCCTTGCATAATACAAAAGATCACCCAGATTCTGAGTGTTCCCCTCGGGAAAATAAGAATCCCCTCCGGCATATTCTTCTAAATTCAGATATAAAACCGGCCCTTTTTCTGCAAGTTCTTTTCCCAATTCTAACGCATACTTTGTCTTCCCAATCCTGTGAACCGGCGAATAAACCCCAATCATGGTTCCCCTTGCCTTGTGAATCCTCTTTTCTGTATGCTGCTTTCTATCCAACGATAAATCCAATACCTTTGTCAGTATCTGATCAACTGACTGATACTTATAAAGTTCCGTTTCCTCTTCTGCCAGATGCCTCCCTTCTTCTTTCACCAACACAAATCGTTCTTCTGCCGGAATCTCCAATCTGTCTTTTTGCGGATATTCTTCTCCGATCAGTAAGATTTGAATTTTCTTTTTCTCTGCAAATTTTTTTAATTGCTCCACTTTTTGAAACATATGCATTTGAAATCCAAGCTCTTTTCTTCCCCCGATCATCTGCATAAGATTTCTTGCATAATTTGCTTCCTGATCACAAATCACAAAATTTTTCTGATGCAACCTATCCCTCCTGTTCTTTATGATTCATTCAATCTTTTGGATGAAAATACTGCTGCGATCTGCAGCCTGAATAAAATAAATGACGACCAGAATCCTCTCTGATCCTAATGATACAAAAGACCTGTGAAATAGGTCTGATGAAACAGCACTCGAATGATCTGCTGTGTGAAATGTATTATAAACGCAGTTCTCTGTCTTGTCCATACGCTTTTTCTAAATTGCAGTTTTTTGTGAAAACCTTACAAAGTTTGATATACAAGAATTCCATAAAGCATACAAACCCCAGGAATACCAAGACTTCCAGATGTCAAAAAAGAAAGTCCATTGAGTCCAACCTGCCAGGCATTCTGATCCGGAAGGACGTACTGATTGATAAAATAGATCAATACCATTCCCATCACTGCACGAAGAAAAAAATGTAACACTACCTCTGCCACCTTGTTTTTCATAACAAAAACACCTCCTGTGGAAATCTCTGATATATCTTATTCCCACAAAAGGTGCTTTATGCACAAGCTATAATTTTATTTTGATCTCCCGATCGGAACGGTGATACTGGTGATACCTGACTCCGGCTGCATCCATCATACGCTTGGATGCCATTACACTCGGAGTATCCGCATATTTATCGCAGTCATAAATCACTTCTTTAATCCCTGACTGAATGATCGCTTTGGCACATTCATTGCACGGAAACAGTGACACATACAGTTTCGCTCCTGACAGACTTCCACCACTGTAATTTAAAATAGCATTCAGTTCACTATGTGTAGAATACACATACTTCGTCTCCAGCGGATCTTCACCTTCTCGCGCCCACGGAAATTCATCATCGGAACAGCCTTTCGGAAATCCATTGTATCCCATGGACAAAATCTTATTGTCCTGACTTACAATACAGCATCCGACCTGAGTATTCGGATCCTTGGAACGCATCCCCGAAAGCATTGCAACTCCCATAAAATACTCATCCCAGGTCAGATAATCTTCTCTTTTATCTGACATGATTTTCAACTCCTTTATTTTGTGCCGAAAATACGATCTCCTGCATCTCCCAATCCAGGTACAATGTACCCGTGATCATTTAAATGGTCATCCAGTGCTCCGATGTACATATCTACATCAGGATGCGCCTCCTGCATCTTCTTTACACCTTCCGGTGCAGCAAGGATACACATAAAACGGATATGTTTTACGCCTTTATCTTTCAGCATCTGAATCGCAGCCACACTGGATCCCCCTGTTGCCAGCATTGGATCTACTACAAACACTTCTCTCTCACTGCAGTCTGCAGGAAGTTTGCAGTAATATTCTACTGGGTCTAATGTTTCCGGATCACGGTAAAGACCGATGTGCCCTACTTTTGCAGCCGGAATCAGTGACAACATTCCGTCTACCATACCAAGTCCTGCCCTTAAGATTGGTACAACTGCCAGTTTCTTTCCTGTCAGCTCCTTTCCTACCATCTCACAGATCGGTGTCTTAATTGTCACATCCTGAAGCTTTAAATCTCTTGTCGCTTCATAACACATCAGACTGGCGATCTCACTAATCACTTCTCTGAATTCTTTTGTTCCGACATCTTCTCTGCGGATATAACTGATTTTGTGCTGGATCAATGGATGATCCATAACATGTACTTCTGACATTATTGTCCTCCTTTAGTAAATGAATTTAAAACTTTTGCCAATTTCTCTATCAACAACGTAATCGTCTCACAACACTCTCCATATGCTGTCAAAGGCTGTCCATATGGATCCGGAATCTCTCGCATCTCTCCCGTAAATTCAGTGAGTGTATATACATTGTCTGTATATTCATTCGGATATTCAGAAAGAATCTTTTCCTTTTGCGCCTGCCCCATAGTCAGGATCAGTGTTTCCGGATTCAGGTTTTTCTCCGTAAACGGTCTGGACGTGTATCCTTCCAGCGTCATCTGATTGCTCTTTAAAATTGCCTCTGCTTTCTGATTTACCGGTTCTGGAAACAAAACAACCATTCCCTTGGATTCGATCCAATACTCCTGCTCCAATGACTGATGTCTGAGGATTTCTGCTGCAACCGGTCCCCGACAGGTATCCGTATTGCTGACAAAAACAATTTTTCTGTATTTTTGCTCTTTTGTAAGCATCGATGCGGGAATTCTGCAATGTCCTGCTGCCTTTTCCAGACGGTTCATGATTGCATTACCAATCCCCTGGATTGCAAATGATTCACTGTAAATCTCTGTGACATCTTCCTCGTCAAACTCTCTCAAAATACGATACAGATTTCTTGCAATCGTCTTCTCATTTTCACGGGAACCAATATTTTTCACCAAACCATGTGTGTAGAAGTCCACCGTCTCATTCGTACCAATAATCCCTGCCTGTACACCTTGCCGGCTTTTTTCATAGGCAAGCTGACGAATGGCAAACACTTCCTCTTTCAGACTTCCTTCCACAATCGTCAATTTTGCCTTCGGTGCATAGTGGCGGTATTTCATTCCCGGTGCCTTCGGAGCCTGATTGCTCTCACTGCCCAGGATCGTCTCATCCACACTGACCACACCGATTACTTCCTCCAGCATATCTGCTGTAATCGCACCTGGCCTTAAGATCATCGGCGGAGAAACCGTCATATCCAGAATCGTAGATTCCAATCCGATGTCAACGCTTCCGCCATCCAGAATCATCTCTATCTTTCCGCTGAGATCTTCCCACACATGCTCTGCTGTAGTCGGACTTGGACGTCCGGATGTATTCGCACTTGGCGCAGATACATACCCACCTGCAGCCAGAATCAGCTTCTGTGCGATCAGATCACTTGGCATCCTCACTGCAACTGTATCCAGTCCTCCTGTTGTACCATAAGGAACCAGTGCACTTTTTTGAAAAATCATCGTAAGCGGTCCTGGCCAGAAATGCTTTGCAAGTAATTCTGTCTCCGGCGGCACGTTTTCCGTGATCTCACTTAAGTCCTCCATATCTGCAATGTGAACAATCAGTGGATTATCAGACGGGCGTCCTTTTGCTTCATATGTCTTTTTGGCTGCCTCCTCATCCAGTGCATTTGCCCCCAATCCATAAACTGTCTCTGTCGGGAATGCAACAAGTCCCCCTTCTCTGAGAATTTCTCCTGCTTCTCGTATTGCATCTTCATCTATTTGGTTTTTGTCTATTTTCTTAATTATCGTTTCCATAGCTTTTATTATAACATTTTTCCGATCAGCGCTCAACATATTTCAGGATTCCATTCCCGATTACTTCCGCGAGTTTTTGTTGATACTCCCCGTCAATCAGCATTCCTGCCTCTGCCGGACTGCTTAAAAAGCCACACTCTACAATCACGATCGGCGACTTTGTGTTTTTCAGCATGTAATATGTAGTATTTCCCTTGATTTCTCTGGCATACTCTCCGGCAAAATTTTCCAGTTCTGTCTGCATCACTTCTGCTGCCTTTTTCGCTTCCTGTGAGTGTGCAAAATAAAAAATCTGCGGTCCCCTCACACTCTCCTGTGGATAACTGTTTTGATGAATACATACTGCAAGCACAGGCGCTTGTTTATCGATCAGCTCCACTCTGGCTTTCAGATCTTCCACCTGGGAATCTGCCAACCGTTCGTCTGATGTCCGTGTCATCACTACTTTTATCTGATAGTCTTCCAGATATTTCTTTAGTTTTTCAGCAATCTGCAGATTCAATTCTTTTTCCTGTGCTCCATTGATGCCAATTTTGCCGGGATCTGTCCCTCCGTGTCCAGAATCAATCACGACTGTTTTTTTCTCTGCCACTGTTCCTGCTGTCTCTGTTGCTTTCTCTTGAATATACTGTATACGCAGATATTCTCCCGCCATCTGACATCCCGCTGCTGCCGCGGCAAGCACACAGATCATGATCAGCAGCCGAATTTTTGTCTGCAGTATCCCGAATGCTTTTTTTAAGTGCAAAAAAACATCCCCCTTCGCCTATATTCTGTTTCATATATATGCGAAAAGAGGATGTTTCATCCACCTGTATCTTTTTATAAAGCGTTGGCTGCCAGATATCCTTCTTCTACCGCACGATTGATATCTGCCGCTCTTTCATGACAATCTCCCACAAAATCCACGGGTATTCCTTTTGTCTCCAGTTCCTCCACGTCAAACGGATTTGGCTTTGCTCCCACTGCAAGCACAACATAATCACAAGGAATCGAAACTTTTCCATCTGTATTTTGCGCTTCTACACTTTCCGGCGTAATTGCTGTTACCTTTGTACCGGTCAAAAGCTGTACATGATATTTCTCAAAACTTTCAAACAATACTGGTTTGACCGTTCTGGATTCTTCTTTTGCAATTTCTTCCAGCATCTCAACTACCGTCACCTGACATCCTCTCTCTGCCAGAAGTTCTGCTGTTTCCGCACCAACCAGGCCTCCACCGATTACGACCACACGCCCGCTTGGAAGCTCTTCGTGATTCAATACCTTCCATGCATCAAATACATGCGGCATTTTACTTCCTTCAATTGGCGGGATCACATTATGTGCTCCAACTGCCGCGATTACATGATCTGGATTTTCTGCAAGGATCATCTCTGCATCTGCTTCTTTTCCAAGACGTAAATCTACCTTCAGTGCTTTCATTTCATTTGCCAGATAATGGAGTGCACGATTCATCTCTGATTTTCTCGGCGGAACGGATGCGATGTTGATCTGGCCTCCAAGTGCTGTCTCTTTTTCAAACAGTACCACTTCATGACCTTTGACACTGGCAACTCTCGCTGCCTCCATGCCGGCAGCTCCACCGCCGACTACCACTACTTTTTTCTTCTCATTGGCAGGAGTGATCATTCTCTCATACTCATAGCCATTTTCTGCATTGAGCACACAACTTAAGAACTTGCGGTTCTGAATTGCATCCGTACACCCTTTGTTGCACATGATACAATGACGAATGCGTCTTCCCTCTCCTGCTTCCAGTTTCTTCACGTAATCCGGATCTGCCAGCAGAGAACGGCCAAGACCGACAATATCACAGACACCATTTTCAATCAGCGCTTCTGCGTTTTCCGGTGTCACGATTCGTCCTACGGAAGATACCGGAATCGAAACGACCTCTTTGATCTGTTTGGTATATTTTGTCATAAAGCAGTAAGGCTGTGTTCCCATAGCTGGAATCGTATCATTCATATTTCCCGTATGATTTGCCTGTCCGACATGAATCATATCTACTCCTGACTTTTCCAGGATTTTCGCAAATTCCACTGCTTCATCGATCATCAGTCCGCCTTTTCCGCGCAGTGGGTTTTCTGTAACAACCGGAAGTTTATAATCGATGCAGATATCCGGCGCCACTTCTCTGATCCGCTCTACTACACGCAGTGCAAATCGGATTCTGTTCTCAAAGCTTCCCCCATAAGAATCTGTTCTGCGATTCAGTAATGTGGAACAAAAAGATCCGATCAAACGATCTCCATGGACTTCTATGATATCCACTCCCGCTTCCTGTGCACGCCTCACACATTCCCCGATCTTATCCAAAATTTCATTTAACTGCTCTTCTGTCACTTCCTGAATAAAATGTACCATGTCATGACGCATCTTTGCTCGTCCGCCCTCCATGTCCCCTTTCCGGAACAATTCAGCCAGTGCTTCTACATCATACTCCGGATGAAAAATCTGAATGCCCAGCTTACAATCAAATTCATGAACTGCATCTGCCAGTTTTTTAAACGCTTCTATCTGTCCGTCATGGAACAGTTTTGGTGTCGGTGAAATTGTATTTACCGGTGCCACATCTCCCAGCACAATATAAGCTGTCCCACCTTCTGCCAGCCTTTTGTAGAAATTAAAGCTCTGTTCTACAATTGTGCCGTCTCTTCCTTCATATCCTGTTGTCATCGGCGGAAACATCACCCTGTTTTTCAACTCGATCTTTCCTACTTTGATAGGTTCTAATAGTCTCATAATCAGCCTCTCCTTACTATCCTCTCTCTGTTTTGTATATATTCTACTATACACATCCTCACTTTTCTTTTATATGCTGATCATGCTTTCTTCCTATCACTTTCCTGCTATTTTATAATTTTGATTGAATCCTGATATGCGATATATTATGATAAATACATCAGATAAAAGGAGGCATTCCATGCAGCTTGAAATAGAAAATATTCATCATCCTCAGATTAAAAATATGAATCTGACAGTTTCTGATGTCGGTTATCGTGCCACCCACCTGCATCCTGAAATAGAATTAATCCTTGTTTTAAAAGGTGATCCTACATTCAACATCAATGGCGATACCATGTCCTGTTCCGAAAAAGATATTGTCCTGATCAATGCCAATGAACTGCACGAAATCATCTCAGAAAAAACGCCGTCCACACTTCTGTCCCTGCATATCCTCCCTCAATATTTCGAAGGATACTTTCCGCAGATGACTTATATCAGCTTTCTTGAAAATACACTTTTAAGCAAAAACGAGCGTTTATTTACTTACACATTCTGTAAACTCTTAAAAGTTTATCTCTCACAGGCGCCTTATTACCAGTTGGAGTGTGCCGGTCTGATCAACATCATGGTACACGATATCCTGCAAAGCTGTGCTTATTATGAAATGTACGGAGATACGCTTGCTCTCACTACAAAGCGAAACAGCCAGCTTTCTGAGATCATCCGCTACATCGAAGAGCATTCTGCTGAACGGGTAACCTTGTCTGCTCTGGCTGAACATATGCAATTGTCCACCTCCTACCTGTCACATTTCATTCAAAAGAATCTGCATCGCTCTTTCAGCGAATTTTTAACCTATACCCGATATTTAAATGCCAAGGCACTGCTTATGAAAGGAGAGCTTTCTCTGATCGATATTTGTTATGGGTGTGGATTCTCTGACTATCGTTATATGAACAACGCTTTCAAAAAATATACTGGATATACACCCAACGAATTTAAAAAGACAATCAAATGCAATGCCCTTCCGCACAACAAAAAGGGAACTGTAAAATCATACACTCCACAAGAAATGATGGACACTGTCACCCATTTTATGGAGAATAACCACTTTGACGAACATCAGATTTAAAAAAGAGACGCTGAAATTCCAAATCATATAATATGCTTAGAATTTCAGCGTCCTTTTTATATTCTTTTATTCACTTTTAATTGACATACTGCAAGATCAGATCCCAAATCTCCGAATTCTCCCAGCCAAGCCGCCATTCGGCCACTCCGGCAAGCTCATTCTTTTGAATCAGTTTCAGCTTCTCTTCCAATGACTGACTATCTTCCAGCCAGATCTTATATGTTCCTCCATCCGCATCCCACTGTGCATAATTCTGTCTCGTGTTTTCATCCCAGGATACCTGCGCGCCTGCTTCCTCAATGCGCTTTCTGGCATCATCCATTCCAAGTGCTGTACTGGTCACTTTGTTTGGATAATCGGCCGCTTCTGTACCTGCTTCTGCCGCCAGCTCTTCCTGTGTCTTCGGCGTCTCAAACCACAGTCTTGTATACAGTGGAATTGCATTGACCAACTTTTCATTCGGAACAACTTTCAATGCATTCTCTATTCCATCTTTGACATAATCATAAGACGCAACAGATCCTGCTTCATAAGAACCTTCCACGTGTTCGTCATATCCCATGATCACAACAAAATCAGCAAACACTGACTGTTCTGACAGATCATAAAACGTGTTATATGGCATCGGCACATAGTTGTCTACGGAAAATACCAGCCCATTCTGATGACACTTAACAGAAAGCTCTCTTACAAACTGTACATAATCTTCTCCGCACTCTGCAGAAATCAGTTCAAAATCCAGATTGATCCCATCAATCCCCGCCTGCAAAGCCGCAGCTATAACCTGATCGATCAGGTTCGTTCTTTTGGAAGTATAACTTAATACTTCATAAGTCTCCTCCGCAGAATTGATTCCCCCATGAAAATCTCTGAGAACAGCCCACACCTCCAGATTGGACTGATGTGCGTAATTCACATACTCCGCATCTGCAATTGAATTTAGATTTCCCTGTGTATCTGCAATATGAAACCAGGTCGGTGCAAGTGTGGTCAGCCCCTTTGTCGATGCAAGCATATCTTGTATATATCCATTGGCAATCGTATTCTCTACATTATGCCATGCCATATTGATCGTATAGTCTTTGGATATGCCTGTATATTGTGGCTCTTCAAAGCTGCCGGAAATCGTCTCTTCTTTCATATGTTTCAGTGAATTCGTCTGCACATATCCGATAAACCCATCACTGGTACGAACTTTCTTCCAATCATCTTCATCCTCGACCACAGTTACCTTCTCGGACTTTTTCACTTCCGTTAAAATCGGACTTTTCACACCGCCCTGGAAGCGAACCTCCGTATCCCGTTTCATCTCTGCCACAGTTGTCTTTCCAAATTCATTCACAATCATTACACGATCCGGCTTTTTATATTCTTTGCATTCCATGTTCGTGTACTTCTTGATAAAATCCAAGGCAATATATGCTTTCTTATCAACTGTCTGCCAGATGATATATTCTTCCCTTTTTTGTTCACTAACTTCCGTATATTCCTGACTTCCTGCGTTTACAAAAACATTCCCCTGCGGCAATGTATACAGCAACAGATTCTCATTCGCATCCCAATAAAACCGCTTATTGATAAAATCATGCAAAACAGAATATTCAATGTAGGCCTGTCCATCGATCAAACGGCCTCCTGAGCCATACGCTCCATCTGCTTTTGCAATCACCTGATTATTCACGATTACTGCGATATCATCTGCACTCGTCATTCCATAATATTGTTTCAAATCTGCTTTCTCATTCGATGAGCCATATCGCTTCCAGAAAATCAGACCTCCGACAGCGGCCATGATCAGCAGGATCAGAATCACTGTTCTGATCATCATATTTCTCCGTCTTCTTCTGGCCCTGCGGCTCTTTCTTCTGTTTTCTGACGCCGGTCTGCGTCTGGAATCTATCCGTGTATTCCCTGGTTCTTCGGCAATCCTGCGTGGGCTCCTTTTCGTTTTATTTCGCTGTGTTTCCGACATACCACGGGTTCTCACAGCCCTCTCTTCTCTTTCGTCCATGCCTACCTCCTATACAGAACCATTATAACATACTTTTTTTACCAGTCATTACTAATTTGCCATTTTAAGAAGTATTTTAAACATTCTTCAGAAATATTTTAAAAATCTTTTTGTCCGCGTAAAAGGGGATCTACGCCTGCTCATTTCTATTGATATTTACAAAGGAAAGTGATTCGATATATCCTTCTGTATCCAAAATATAATCACGCATATAACTGCCCTCTTCTCTTGTCATATGTGCTGTTACGATCTGCATCGGACTGGCAGGAAATCCATCCATACTAATATAGATCCCTTTATGCTCATACCGTTCCAGTTCCTCAAGCAATTCCTGATAAGCTGTCTCATCAGATTTCATGTGCTTCTCCTTTCCCTCTGTGAGTTCTGATAAATATCCCGGTAGTAACTGACCGCAGAAGGTATGTGACGTACCCTGAATCATACACGGTACAAAAGATAGCATGAACTCACATCGAATTTACTTTTCTGTCTGATATTGATTTTGTCCCCGATTCGGGAACTTCGAATTTTGAATATTTTAATAATAGATATGCTCTTTGATGTCTTAATAAATGAAAAATTCAGTAACTCGTTTCAGATGATCTGATCCTCTCTTCTGTATCCCTCCTTCTTGTATAAGTGATATTTATCCCGAACACTATCTTCTGTACTGCCAATTATAAGGATTGTCTCTTTGTATTTCAATGTGTTTTTTGTTCATAACTACTTCCCTTTTGTTGATAACACGAAATAATAAAAAGTCTCTCTATTTTTCTTTACATCTTTTTTCTTTTTGTTTATACTAATAATGAAGAAATATATGTTATTATTTTCCTACTTAATAACTATATTTTTCAACATTTCAATTCGTAAGGATGTGAGCACATGAAAATCGAAAAACTGAATGATAATCAAATTCGTTGTACATTGACACATGCTGATTTAGCAGCCCGTCACTTAAAACTGAGTGAACTGGCTTACGGTACGGAAAAAGCAAAATCTCTCTTTCGAGATATGATGCAGCAGGCATCCTTTGATTTTGGATTTGAGGCGGAAGATTTACCTTTGATGATCGAAGCGATCCCTTCATCCGGTGACTCTATCGTTCTGATCATTACAAAAGTAGAGGATCCCGAAGAACTGGATACAAGATTCTCTAAATTTACACAAGGCATGGATTCCGAAGCCAATGCAGCGGAACAGCTGGAAAAGCTGGAAGGCGCTGAGGACTTCCTGAATCTGCTCAATAAAGTAAAAGAAGCGGCAGCTGACATCAAACCTGCATCCAAGCCACAGGAAGAACCCGCACCGCTCAATGTACGTCTGTTCTCGTTCAGTCATATTGATCTGGCCATCCAGGCAGCCCATCTTCTGGCGCCTGCCTACCATGGATCCAATACGCTGTATCGAGATAACGAGGCAGATATGTATATTCTGGCACTGACCCCATCGGATCATTCTGCCAATGAATTTAATAAGATCTGCAATATGCTTTCTGAGTATGGCAGTCTGGAGAAAGCCTCCGCATCTGTTCTTGCATTTCTGGAAGAACATTGTGAAGTGGTGATTTCTTCCGATGCTATCCAAAAGCTTTCACAAGTATAAGTACAAAAAAAGAGTGTGAACTGAACATCACCATTCAGTCCACACTCTTTTTATATTCTGATTCTTATTTTGCTGCTGCTCTTGCTGCATTGATCTTTTCTACTAAAAGATCTGCATCGATTCCATGAACCATTGCAGCCTCTCCCAATGTCTCCATCTGTGCGGATGGACATCCAAGACAGTGCATTCCGATTTCCATTAAGATCGGCGCACATTCAGGATATACTGCTAACAATTCGCCGATTGTTGTATTCTTTGTAAATGTTTCCATTTTTGTTTCCTCCTTCTATTATTCAGTGTTTTTTATTATAATCCCTATTTTTTAAATTATCAACCAAAAAACCTGAAAATACAGTTTAAAATCTGCCCTGTTTTCCTTGAATTTTCTGAATTGTTTTCTTCATTTTCTTTGCTTTTCGAATACTCAAAAGTCAATATCTTTTTCCTTTTTTTTCGACAAACTATGAATTTCATAATAACTTTACAAAACATTTGTTCTTTTTTTCACAAAAGTAATTCACAAAAAACACCTGTTTGAGTGTGGATAATGTGAATAACTTTTGTGAAATATCGTGTTTTCCACGATTTTTTAGATTTTGAGTGTGGATAAGTTGAAAACTCATCTTTTTATGATTTCGACATTTTTTTACATTTTTGTGCATCTTGCCATTTATTCATTTTCCTGTTGACTTTTTTGTTTCTCTCTATCTCGTTTTTCTCAAAAAAAACACCGCATCTTAAAGTCAGTCAACTTTAAAATGCGGTTTGATTTTACAGAACTCTTCTGATTGTTACAATTGTTGTGTACGTCGCACTGCAGATTCCAATTCCGTCTGCTTCATTCATTGCATTTACAATTGTACCATCTCCCATGTATAATCCAACATGACCATCATACAAAACGATATCTCCTGGAAGAGCCTGTTCATAGCTGACCGGGACGCCTACGCTTTCCATATCCCATGTTGTCCTTGGCAGGCTGACCCCGAAATGTGCATACACAGACTGTACAAATCCGGAGCAATCCGCTCCTTCTGTCAGGCTGGTTCCTCCCCATACATATGGATTTCCAATAAACTGACAGGCATAATCTATAACAGCCTGTCCTGAAGACTTCTGATCCTGGGATGAGACTTCTGCAACCTGTTGCTCCTGAATACCTGCCTCTTCTTCCTCTCTGGTTACTGCATAAGAATATGTGGTCTCTATCTCAATATACTCCCCAGATACCCAGCCGGCGATCTCCCCTGCCTGCACCGGATACCATCCATCTTTTGCCGCCCCGGTAATCTCATACTGCTGTCCCTGAAATATCTGAGTCAATACTTCTTGTTCAACTCCCTGACCAGCTCTCACATTCAGAACATCAGCCGTTACCAACGCAGCCTGTTTTTCATATTCTCCTGCATGCTGCCTTGCATCATCCCCCAGATATAATGTGTCTGTCGGAACAAATCCCTGCACATTTCCTGATTGGATTTTCACCCAATCCTCCTGATATTCGAGAACACTTGCGGCTGAATCCGGATATAATTTTCCGATCCAATCACTGTTCTCATCCGGCGTACTTCTTATATAAGTGAAAGATTCACCTAAATTGGAAAACGCCATATTCAAACACTCACCCTCTCTGGTCTGTACCAGATAAAACTGTAAATTCTCTTTTACATTTGTTTCATAGCAGTCTGTCACTACTGCTTCGATTCCTGCTGTCGGTGAGACCGGATATACTTCTTTATTCTGATCCGCTGCACAGACTGCACTCCCCGGAATCATCATCATTCCCAAAATAGCCGGAATGATTATTTTTTGTTTCATGTGTGCTGTCTTCATATAAAACCTCCTTTGTTTTCTGTCTTTATCTTTTGTAGGAAGTTTTAAATGTTACATAATTATTAAATTTATTACATTTTGATTATATCAACAGGTATGCCGTATGTCAACATTTTTAAAGCGTTTTTTTCTTTTGTATTTCGACATATCACGATATATTATTTCTATTTTTATTGTATTTATTAACTTTTTTGTAATATTTTATCAGAAGAAAAAATAAAAACTACTATATAGAAGTCTCTCGTATCTTTCCTGAATTTTTAAATTCTTTTCAAAATCCTATTGACAAACTTCAAAAACTATATTATAGTCTAAACATAGCAACGATTACTATTATTGTTTTGAAAGGAGAACTCACTTGGCTACTCTGAAATACAGCAGGCAGCGAGAATCCATCAAGAACTATCTGGCATCGACCCATGAGCACCCAACTGCTGATACGGTCTATATGCATGTCAAAGAAGAATTTCCGAATATCAGTCTTGGAACTGTTTACAGGAATCTGAATTTGCTGACTGATCTCGGAGAAGCAGTCAAGATTACAACTCCTGACGGCGGGGACAGATTTGACGGAGATGTCCGACCTCACAATCACTTTTTCTGCACTTGCTGCAAAAGAGTCCTGGATATCGACATGGATATGCAAAATGTCGCTGATCTAAATGAAATTGCTGCTAAAAACTTTGATGGAATTATCGATTTCTGCACTACAACTTTTTATGGAAAATGTGGAGATTGCATCAAAAAATCTTAATTTTAATCATAATATGGAAAGTTTTCTGATTCCGTATTATAATATTAACCAAAGGCCGACTCATTCCGGTCAAATTTATCAAGAAAAGGAGATTTGAATTATGAAAAAATTTGTTTGTACAGTATGTGGTTATGTTCACGAAGGAGACGCTGCACCAGCTGAATGTCCAGTATGTCATGCACCAGCTGATAAATTCAAAGAGCAGACAGGAGAAAGATCTTGGGCTGCAGAGCACGTTGTAGGTGTTGCTCAGGGCGTAAGCGAAGACATCCTTGCTGACTTAAGAGCAAACTTTGAAGGAGAATGTACAGAAGTTGGTATGTACCTTGCTATGGCAAGAGTTGCTCACAGAGAAGGATATCCGGAAATCGGATTATACTGGGAAAAAGCTGCCTGGGAAGAAGCAGAGCACGCTTCTAAATTCGCTGAATTGTTAGGTGAAGTTGTTACAGACAGCACAAAGAAAAACCTTGAGATGAGAGTTGATGCTGAAAACGGAGCTACAGCTGGTAAATTTGACCTTGCAAAACGTGCAAAAGCTGCAAACCTGGATGCAATCCACGATACAGTGCACGAAATGGCAAGAGACGAAGCTCGTCACGGAAAAGCTTTCGAAGGACTGTTAAAGAGATACTTTGGATAAGATTTCCCATCTTATGTAGAATAGAATTGTTAAAGAGGCCTGGTTTTGATCAGCGCCTCTTTTTCTTTTCTGGACATCTGTTTAATTGCATATTCTCTTTTCATCGCTTCTTCTCTTGTCTGAAACTCTTCATAATAAACAAGTTCCACGGGCCTTCTCGCTTTTGTATACTTTGCACCTTTTCCTTCATTATGAGTTATAAGACGTTTTTCAAGATTGTTTGTCCATCCTGTATACAGAGAATCATCTCTGCACTTTAAAATATATGTATAATTCATTTTCATCACCTCTTTATCAGGTTTTTATTTTACTCTTTTTCCCCACAAAAAATCAAGGGATACGAAATGTTCCTTTTTCGCACCCCCTGATTCTTATTCCATATATACTGCCGGATCTTTCGGTTCTCCGTCTTTTGTCACCTCAAAATAAAGATTAGGTCCTTCTACACTGTAATACTTTGTCGGTTCACTTAAATATCCGACAACCTGTCCTTTTGCTACAAAGTTCCCCACTTCCAATGGCACGTCTTTGAGTTGTCCATAAACAGCGCTATATCCATTTCCCATATCCATTGTCACTGTCATACCCGTCTGCGCAGACTCTTCAATATTCGTTACGATTCCGTCTGCTGAAGCTCCTATCATCTCTCCGACTTCTCCTGCAATTATCATAGCCGGATTATATTTGTACTGTTCCAGTGTCTGAAAAAATACTGTTTTATCCATGCTGTACCCCAAAATCACACTTCCGCTTGCCGGCCAGGCAAGTGTACTGTCTTCATCAAAATACACCTCTTTTACTGCCGCCCCTGTTTCCGTCGGTGTTCCTGTACTTTCCTGTACGTCTGTTTCTGATTCATTTTCTGCTGATGTATCTCCCTCGACCTGCGGAAGGACAATATCATTGGTATTCGTTGTTCTGGTTTCTTCTGTAACTGTGTTGTTCTTTGCAAGCTGACTTCCCATTGCTCTTCGATGATAGCTGTTGTACACAACCGCTCCCACGACAGATACCACAACGACGAAACAGATTACAATCGCAACTGACATTCCTTTGCTTTTTAAGGAAGGCTTTTCATTGTTATTCATATTCATCACCTCTGGCTATATTTTTGCCAGAAGCATCTCTGTTTATTCTGTTTTTCCCAAAATTTCTTCTGAAACTGCAATCGATGTCCCCTCAAAAAAGAATTCCAGAATTTCCTGGTAATTCTTTCCCTCTTTTGCCATCTCATTTGCCGTCCACTGGCTCATCCCCAAACCATGACCTTTTCCCATTGTTGTAATTTTCAATCCATTTGAATCTTCCTGAATAGAAAATGCACTGGATGCAAGAGACAACGCATCCCGAAATTCATCCCCACTGCAGACTGTATTTCCAATTCGAAATTTAGATACATATCCCGCAGAATCTTTTTCCTGAATCTCAAAATCTTCAAATTTTAATGCCCTTTGGGCTTCTGCTTCTCCCTTTGCTGCCTCCAAAAACGGTTGACACATTTTCTTGATTTCATCATATGAAAACTGATACACATGCATTTCATCTTCCGCCTCTACATCTTCCGGGCACTCTCTCACTGCAAGATATGGATATATATCCTCACCCATTACTTCTTTTCCACTTCTTGTTTTCCCATTGCTGGACTGATGATACGGTGTCCATGCATAAGTATCCTGGTACATGAGAACCTGCAGTTCTGTTTCTTCCTGCACTTCTCTTAGTTTCTGATCATACTGTCCAAATTTTTCTGCACCCCATTTTTTCTTCAATTCTTCAGATGTCAGATACGCCTCTTGAAATACCATTGTTTTCCCTTCTGCTCCTGCAGCTTGTTGATACAATGTAGTCTGAAGCACGACTGCCTGTGCTTTCAAAGCCTCTTTTTCGTAAGATATCGGCATTGTTTTTCCTAAAATTCCCATGATATATTCTGACCAGGGAACGGTTCTGATTGTGTTTTTCCCATCTTTATTTTTGATTTCCACCTGAACACAGGGCTCCTGCGACATCCCCAGTACATCGATCCCATTTACAAACACTGTGACCACATAGGGAAGTAGTAACAAAATTGACAAAAACGCACTTGCTGCTTTTAATTTTTGATGTTTTCTTCTCATAAAAAACCTCCATGCTGCAGTATATGCAGCATGGAGGTCTGATATCCTTTTATTGTTCTGCAGGTGGTTCTTCCACTCTTCGGTACTCTCCCTGAACGATCTCATCCTCTACTTTTTTAAATTCTCCGTCCACCGGTTCGTCTTGATTTTGCTCTGCTTCCGGATGTCCTTCCGGTTTCTGCTCCGGCTCCGGCTCTTTTGCTATATTCGAAGATACCGGAGGCACTGGTGCAATCGGAGGAGGCGTCGTCAGAAACGGCGTCCCAAGATCCGGTTCTTTTCCCGGATTATACGGGCGATTCCGCATTACAAACAGACAAATAGATTCATACAGTGGCAGCAGCACTCCCAAAACCGCATGTACTACTGCCATTCCCGGTGTAGTAAATTTCTCATATATCTGACGATTTACAAGAATTCGCAAAACCTTGTAACATGCATTGTAAACAATGAAAAATACCATAGAAACAACAACCAACACCAAAAGTCCTGCCACTGCTCCAAAGCTAAAACTTACATTCGATGAGAAAAATACACCAAATCCAAGAACAACCCACATGATCACATACAGCACTCCTGTAACGATCGAAGATATAAATGGCAATACGATCAGCCAAATCCCCGGATTCTTGATCTGCTTATTTTTCAGATGTACGGTTCCGCCAAGTTCTCCCTGAAGGTAGGTTCTCGCAAATGGCACAAATGCCAACCACGGATAATCCATTCCTTCTCGTTTTGCCATATGGTACATTCCAATTCCCCGGAAAATATAATTGGTAACCGAAACAACCAGTCCAACCAGCAATATGATCAGATAAATCATCAAAATACCTGTCATAATACTTCCGCCCACATTATGAACGGAAGGCGTATCATAGTAACCAAAATCTTCATATGGTACTTCGCTGTAAAATCCCATAGGTTCCCTCCTACTCCTCGATCGGCTCTATAAACACTTTCTCCAGTTTCCAGATATCCTTCACATACTCTTCAATCGTTCTGTCAGAAGTAAATTTTCCACTGCATGCAGTATTCATCATCGCCATTTTAGACCATCTGTCCTTATCTTTGTATGCTTCTTCTACTTTCTTCTGTGCTTCTGCATAGGAACGGAAATCTTTCAAAATAAAGTACGTATCTGCTCTGTCTGTACACTGTGTATTCAAAAGTGAGTTATACAGATCCTTGTACATCTCATGATCCCCATTTGCGTAGGTACCATCCATCAGCTGATCCACAACTCGCTTAATCTCCCAGTCATTGAAATAAATCTCTGTCGGATTGTATCCGCCGTAATTTTCATAATGGATGACTTCTTCCGAGCTAAGTCCGAAAATAAATGCATTTTCAATTCCTACCTCATCCACGATCTCTACGTTGGCACCATCCATCGTTCCCAGCGTCGGTGCACCATTGAGCATAAACTTCATGTTTCCGGTGCCGGATGCCTCTTTGGACGCAGTTGAAATCTGCTCGCTGACATCTGCTGCCGCAAATAAAAGTTCTGCATTGGATACACGATAATCTTCGATAAATACTACTTTTAATTTTCCATTGATGCTTCTGTCATTATTCACTACATCTGCCACGGAATTGATCAGTTTGATCGTCTCTTTTGCCCGTTTATATCCTGCTGCCGCTTTTGCACCGAAAATAAATGTTCTCGGATAAAAGCTCATCTCCGGATGCTCTTTGATCTGATTGTACAGATACATCACATGCATGATGTTTAACAACTGACGTTTGTATTCATGCAGACGTTTGACCTGCACATCAAAAATGGACATTGGATCTACATCGATTCCATTGTGTTTTTTGATATAAGCTGCCAGGCGGACTTTGTTCTGGTATTTGATCTCCATAAACTCTTTTCTCGCCTGCTCGTCATCTACATACGCTTTCAGTTTGCTGATCTGAGAAAGATCCGTGATCCATCCATCTCCGATCTTATCTGTGATCCAGTCTGAAAGCAGCTGATTTCCATGAAGCAAAAATCTCCTCTGAGTAATTCCATTTGTCTTATTATTGAATTTTTCCGGCATCATCTCATAGAAATCTTTTAACTCCTGGTGTTTGAGAATCTCTGTATGAAGTTTTGCAACACCATTGACAGAATATCCTGCAATAATCGCCATATGTGCCATTCTCACCTGTCCATTATAAAGAATTGCCATCTTGCGGATCTTCTCTTCATTTCCCGGATATTTTGCACGTACTTCAATCTGGAATCTTCTGTCGATCTCCTGTACGATCTGATAAATTCGCGGAAGCAGTCTGGAGAACAGATCAATCGGCCATTTTTCCAGAGCTTCTGACATAATCGTATGGTTTGTGTATGCACAGGTCTTTGTTGTTACATCCCATGCTTCCTCCCATGTCAGCCCTTCCTGATCGATCAGAAGACGCATCAGTTCCGGCACTGCCACAGTCGGATGTGTATCGTTCATCTGAATCGCTACTTTTTCATAAAGTTTGCGTACATCACTGTGTTTCTTCTTATACTTTTCAAGCATTGTCTGTAAGCTTGCAGAAATAAAGAAATACTGCTGTTTCAAACGAAGTTCTTTTCCTGCATAATGATTATCATTCGGATACAATACATCTACGATCAGTTTTGCAAGATTTTCCTGCTCCACAGATTTGTGATAGTCACCTCTGTCAAATGCATCCAACTGGAAATCTGTAATTGCTTTTGCATCCCACACACGAAGTGTATTGACGACATGGTTTCCATATCCTACGATTGGCATATCATATGGAATTGCCAGTACAGATTCGTAGTTTTCCTGTACGAAAATATCTTTTCCAGTCTCCGGATCTTTGTCAAAATGTACATTTCCCCCAAAACGTACTTCTTTTGCATATTCTTCCCGGCGAAGCTCAAATGGATTTCCTTCTTTAAGCCAGTTATCAGGTGTCTCTACCTGATAACCATTTTTAATTTTCTGCTTGAACATTCCATACCGGTAACGGATTCCACATCCATATGCCGGATAGTTCAAAGTGGACAATGAATCCAGAAAACATGCCGCCAGTCTTCCCAGACCTCCATTTCCAAGTGCTGCATCAGGCTCTTCGTCCTCTACAACATTCAGATCGATATTCATCTCTTCCAGTGCTTCCTTGACTTCTTTGTATGCTGTCATATTAATCAGGTTATTGCCAAGCGCACGTCCCATCAGGAACTCCATGGACATATAATAAACCGTCTTTGCATCCGCCTCATCATAGGCCTTCTGCGTTGCGATCCAGTCGTCCATAATAATATCTTTTACGGCATAGGAAACGGCTTGAAACACCTGCTGTGGGGATGCCTCATCGATATTCTTCCGATACAGAGTCCTCACATTCTCCCTGACTGCCTCTTTAAATATTTCCTTCTCAAAACGTTTGCTGTACATGCGATTATCTCCCTTCCTTTTCGACTCCCATTGAAACAGCTTCTCCATTGATCTTCCATTCCTTTACAAAGCCTGCCGGTTCTGCTTTTTCTGCAGAAACTGCCAGAACCTCGGAGCAAATCTGTGCACAATTATCTGCAAAGACTGCCTCTGCTTTTTCACTTCCTTTGTAAGTTACCACGATCTTATCCATCACTTCAAATCCAGCTTCTTTTCTCATTGTCTGAATCTTACTGATGAGTTCTCTTACAAAGCCTTCCTCTAAAAGCTCCTCTGTCAGATTTGTATCCAAAACAACTGTAATTCCGTTGTCATTCTCAGAAACATATCCTTCGATCTGCGCCGTATCAATCAGCAGATCTTCCTTGAACAATGTCACTTCCTGTCCATTGATATCCAGTTTCAGAGAACCTGTTTCGTTAATCTCGTCCATTGCTGCATTGCCATCGAGCTGATCCAGTGCAGCCTTGATTCCACCTAACATTTTACCATATTTTGGTCCCACTGTCTTTAACTGTGGTTTAAAACTATAGG
>ERZ1106969.105-NODE-105-length-98108-cov-14.960725_pt1 | contig 98108 bp, 98 predicted proteins | sample MGYA00403685_ERZ1106969 | MGnify/ENA primary metagenome ERZ1106969 (study PRJEB35170, sample SAMEA104062416) | human gut metagenome | biome: human gut; feature: human-associated habitat; material: faeces | place: Denmark | collected 2012-05-18 ...
CACGTTTCGACGACTACGACGCTAAGCTCGATTCACGTTTCGTAGAGTACGACGCCAAACTTGATTCACGTTTCGACGACTACGACGCTAAGCTCGATTCACGTTTCGTAGAGTACGACGCAAAACTTGATTCACGTTTCGACGACTACGACGCAAAACTCGACTTCCGCTTCGAATCAACCACCGCATACCTGCTGTCAGAAATAGACAGCCGTATTGCCAGGAGCGAAGCCATGCTTCTCGATGAAATTGAGCGCATCCACATGCAGGTATGGGAAAACTCCAAAAAGCTGAAGCAGCTCCAGAAGGACGTATCCTCGCTGAGATCGAAAGACAATGATTTCGGCATCATTTATTCCTATCTGAATAAGCTCGACTTCCGGGTCTGCAGACTGGAGTCTGTCCTATCGCCCCTATAACCCCTGAAATGAAAAACGCTCCGGCATATCGTTGCGGGAGCGTTTTTATAAACAAACCGGTATCTGGTAGTACGGACTACCAGACCTTCGTATTCTAACCTTCCATTTTTCTGTAACATCCCAAATCCACTTAAACACCTTTACACATTTCTTCCCACAAATTTCACTACAGGCACTTCTTCCGCAATCTCTTTTTCTTAATTCTCCACCCACTAATTATACTGCGGCTCCAGAAAGTTTAAAGTAAAATGCGCCTTCCCCTGATCATCCAGTTCCATTATCATAAACGACGGTTTCCTTCCATCCTGTCTGGGATAAGACAGACTTCCGGGATTCAAGATAGTCACACCGCCCCGCACCTCATAGAAAGGTCTGTGGGTATGTCCGTACATGACGATATCCAGACGGCGGTCTCTCGCTTCCTGCTCTAAGCGCTCCACGCCCAAAGATACATTATAATAGTGACCGTGAGTCAGAAGGACGCGGTACTCTCCAATCTTTAATTCCTTCTCCCGGTCTAAATTGGAAAAAAAGTCGTTGTTTCCCAGCACCATTTCCAGGTCACAGTCTTCTCCAACCCAGCCGGCGATTTTCGTTTCGCTGCCTTCCGCATCGCCAAGATGAATAAGCATATCGAGCGGCGATGTCTTCTCAATCACTTTTTTCAGATTATCGTCTTTTCTGTGTGTATCGCTCACAATCAATATCTTCATCGCACGTCCCCCTTATAGATCTCTTCCAGCTTCCGCTTCATCGCCTCAAGCGCTTTCCCGCGGTGGCTGATCCGGTTTTTCTGCTCCATGGTAATCTCCGCGCTGGTCACTCCGAACTCCGGCAGGAAGAGGATCGGATCGTATCCAAAGCCGCCATTTCCCGCCGCTTTTTCTGCAATGATTCCCTCCATGGTCTCTTCCGTATGGACAACACTTCCATCCGGCAGCACGGCCGCAATATTGCACACAAACCGGGCGCTTCTGTCGTCACCGGCCGCCTCATTGACCCTGGAGATAATGGTCTGGTTCTTGATCTCATAGGAAGTATCCTCGCCCATATATCTGGCTGAATAGATACCCGGCTCTCCATTTAGACAGTCCACCACCAGGCCGGAATCGTCCGCAAGGACAATCCCTCCGGTCTCAGCCCACACCGCTTTCGCCTTGATCTCCGCGTTCTCACCGAACGTTTTCCCATCCTCGACGATCTCCGGATCGGCCCCGGCCTCTTTCATGGATAAAATCTCCATTCCCAAATCGGCCAGAATCAGCCGGATCTCCTTCATCTTTCCCTCATTGCCAGTGGCAAATACGATCCTGTTATTACTCATCTGTATATTCTCCTTCATAAAACGGATTCACTTCCTGTCCGTGGTATAGGCCTTCAGGCAGAGGTTGCATTTCTGCTCCTCCTCGACCCTGGTAAAATTCACCCCATCGGGACTGATGTACCCCTCACCGTCACTGATGTCCACGACCGTCTTTCCATCCCCTGCATCGTATTCGATTGCGGCCGGATGGACGCTGTCCGGAGTCGTCAGCTTCACCAGCACGGCAAACCGCTCCCCCGGTTCAAGATCCAGCCCAGCCCCTGTATCTGCGTTCAGAGGGATGGTATAGAATCCGGCATAGTCGAGACTTCCTGACGCCGCCAGCTTCCGGTTTTTGAAACCTTCTCCGGCCTTTATGGACTCCTCGTCCCCGATATTTTTCACAACATAGACTTCATAGGAAGAATGTCTGTCTGTGGCATAGAATCCAGCCGCCTCCAGAGTCTCCTTCCCCTGCGCCTCATAGACATTGGAGAACCATACCGTATCGGAACCATACCCCAGCTGCCCCACCCAGCCCCTTAAATCTGTCTGGTAGTTATGATCGTAATGATCCGGATCTTCCACATCCGTGTAAATAATATTATTCAGCCCGATATTGGAGTCGTAATATGACACATAAAAATATCCGTCATCGCCAAATCCGTCTCCCCAGCTGTTCATGCAGATAAACGCTCCATCGCCATTGACTTCCGTGTTAAAATTCTCCCGCGGATACTCGTCATCCCAGCCAATGATCACGGAATCATGGTTCGGCGGCTGAGACCCAATATAGCAGTAGGCGTATTTCTCCTCATTATAATGAACGGACTGGCTCTCCTCGTCCGTCATGGAAGTGTAAAGGGAGCTTTGTACGCCTCCGTACCGCAGAATGGCCCTCTTAATCTTTTCATAATCTTTTCCCGGCACCAGTTCGACTCCCTGGACATGTTTGACCGCCTTCAGGCCTGCGGGAGAAACACCGTCTCCATAGGGATCATCCGCTTCCAGGACCGGCCCCTTCCAGGACAGGAGATACGCCATAGACATCGTATACTCCCCTCCGTCGCTCTGCGGAATGCAGAAACCATTATTCAGGGACATATGATCCTCCGAAAAGTCGTATACCTCATTGGGAAGCAGACGCGCTTCCAGTGCCATCAGAGAGGCAAAGGCCCAGCAGGTTCCCAGAGATCCCTGGTTCTTTATCGAAGGCGCCCTGCCTGTTGTACGGCCGTCATAGGCCACAGGAAGCACCTCCGGCACCGGATTCGCTGCATCTCCCACCCCATCAGTTCCGGCGTCTCTCCCCGTCTCCGACTCCAGCGGTCTGTTAAATTCTCTGCCGCCCATCTCCGCATTTCCATTGCCCTGGGCCACATCGTTTTGATCTGCACTGCCCTTACCGGCATCTCTGCCGTTCTCCCCGGTACCCGTAAATGCCCATTCCGGCACTCGGAAGCCGCCTGTCGGCCACCGGCCGTTAATCCAGAGTACAGCGGTTCCGGTGAGCACCAGAACGGCCGCCGTTCCCAGCCATTTTCCTGCTTTCAACTAATCAATCTCCTGTTTTCCGCTTCGGAGGTTTCGGTCCCATAAACTGGTAGAAATACGTCTTCATCATACCATTGTAAATCTTCCGGTTCTTGTCCGCTTTTCGCCCGACGTACCGTTCCGCATCCTCATAAGCGGTTATCATATAGAGGGACCAGGAATCCAGCGCGCGGTATCGTTCACCGATCTCCTTATACAGCGCCGGCAGATTCTCCTTCTCCTCAATTCTCTCTCCATAAGGCGGATTCGTAATGATAAATCCGTACTTCTTCGGATGGCTGAGCGCGCTTAATGGCCTCTGCTGGAAATGAATCATATGATCCACACCGGCAGACTCCGCATTGGCTCTCGCCGCCTTCACAATATCGCCATCGATATCGTACCCCTGGATATCGACCTCCACCTCTGTCTCCAGCAGATCCGAGGCCTCATCCATGGCCTCATACCAGAACTTCCGCGGTATGATGTTCTTCCAGTCTTCCGCCAGGAAGGACCGGTTCATGCCGGGCGCCATATTGGCCGCTATCATGGCTGCTTCAATCGGAAATGTACCGCTTCCGCAGAAGGGATCCACCAGAATCCGGTCCCGGTTCCACGGTGTCATCATGATCAGAGCCGCGGCCAGGGTCTCCGTGATAGGCGCCTTGCTGGTAAGGGTACGGTAGCCTCTTTTATGGAGCGAATCTCCTGAAGTATCGATCCCTACCGTCACCTCATCTTTATACAAAAATACACGGAGCGGATAGCTGCTTCCGCTCTCCGGAAACCATTCCAGGCCATACGCCTTCTTCAGCCGTTCCACCATGGCTTTCTTCATGATCGACTGGATATCGGAAGGGCTGAACAGCTTGCTCTTGATAGAGGACGCCTTCGCAACCCAGAACTTTCCGTCCTGAGGAATATATTCCTCCCACGGAATACTCCGCGTATTCTGAAATAACTCTTCAAATGATTCCGCATGAAAGCTTCCCACTTTCAACAGGACACGCTCTGCCGTGCGCAGAAATATATTCGCGCGGCAGATGGTCTCTTCATCTCCGATAAATGTCACACGGCCGTCTTCCACCAGTGTGATATCATAGCCCAGATCCGTAATCTCTCTTTTTAAAACAGCCTCCATGCCAAAGTGACACGGTGCAATGAGTTCAAATGTTTTTTTCACTTTATTCTCCCAGGTTCTTTTCTTTAATCACGCGGCCCTCGAAATCCAGGATCCGAAAGACCCCATCCTCCAAAATCGCGTATGTCGGCGGATTGCCTTCCTTCGGTATGGATACGGAGCCGGGATTTAAGATGGTAATATCCCCGCACTGATCCGCCCGGAGCACATGGGTGTGCCCATGAAGCAGCACATCCCCCTTCTGCATGGGTGGAAGGTGATTCTCATGATAAACGTGGCCATGTGTGGCATAGATGGTGATTCCATCCATCGCCAGCAGTGCATAGTCCGCCATCACAGGAAATTCCAGCACCATCTGGTCCACCTCCGTGTCACAGTTTCCCCTGACACAGTAGATTCTGTCTTTACAGCCGTTTAACATGGCCAGCACCTCTTTGGGAGCATATTCCTTCGGCAGATCATTTCTCGGTCCGTGATAAAGAATATCTCCCAGTAAAACAAGGCGATTCGCTCCGGATGCCTCAAACGCTTCCAGCAGCTTTCTGCAATAGAACGCGGAACCGTGGATATCGGACGCAATCATATATTTCATAAGTAAATTCTCCTTCTTGCATTAATAGGTATATTTTAAGTCTTACAGGGCGTATCTGTCAATAAATTTACCCTCGAACCAGATATTTTCCGCGGTAATAGGCGATTCCGTTAGCCACATTCAGCACAGAATACCCCATACGGGCCAGATAGCGGCAAACCATCATACTTTGTCCGCCTCTCGCACAGTAAAATACCAGCAGCTTATCCTTTGGAAGTTCGGAAACTCTCCGCTCCATTTCCTCATACGGAATATTGACAGCCCCATTTAAATGGGCTCTCTGATACGATGCGGCGTTTCGCAGATCAATCAGCATCATATCGTACTCATTTTCTATATAATAATCGACTTCACCAATCGGTATTGTCTTGAACATACAATCACCTGTCCTTTCTATTACCATTATATTCACGACCCGTGAAAAGTTTATCTTTCTGATCATGGCTGCAGGAAAGGCGTCCTTGCAATCAAAAAGCACAGGGAGATATGCTTTCGCATCGTTTCCCTGTGCTTTTCGACGAAATCATGAACTTATTGGCAAGTCCTTATTTTCGTACCACCAGACAGATTAATAGTCAGACTTATTCTGGCTGTTATTCTGGTTGTTGTTGCGGCTGCTGTTCTGGCTGTTGTTCTGGCTGTTGTTGCGGCTGCTGTTCTGGCTGTTGTTCTGGCTGTTGTTCTGGCTGTTGTTCTTGCTGCTGTTCTTGCTGTTGTTCTGATTGCTGTTCTTGGAAGAATTGCTGCAATCGTTGTAGTTATCATTGTAGTTGTTATTAGACATCTTATGATACCTCCTGTCGGATTTTTTGTTACACGGTTAGTATGGCTGATTCCTCAAATATTATACGAAAAATTATGAAAAATAACTTTGCTTTTTTCATCTGCCTATATTATAATTAAAGTGAGGAATTAGATTTCCTCATCCTTATTAATTATTTATACTCCCCTCAGAAGAGTCCGGATAGCTCCCCTATCCGGGCTCTTCCTTTTTTTGACCATATTTTTGATCCCGGCGGATGCAAAAGACTCCCGGCAGCCAGTGCCGGGAGTCTTATATCCCTTATCGAAAATCCAGTTATCCGCTTGTCCATTATTCGCCAATGACATTGACAATCTTGACGGGAGTCCGGTAATTCCACTGAGAAATCTTGATTCCCGTTTTATAGGTGGAGGAGTGTACGATCTGTCCATTGCCGATATACATGGCTACGTGATTGATCGATCTTCCGTTCCCGTAAAAAATCAGATCGCCGGGCTTCATCTGGTCAGAACTCACAGCTACTCCCTGGGAAGCCTGTCCGCCTGAAGAACGGTTTAAAGAAATACCTGCCGCATGCTGCATGATGTATCTCGTAAATCCGGAACAATCCACTCCGGTATGAGGATCACTGCCGCCATAGGCGTAACGTCCGCCCACAAACTGCAGTGCGTAATTGACAACACTCTGTCTGAACTCCGCAGAAGCGTCGTATGCTGCTTCCAGTGCGGCGATCGTCGCCTCGTCGGTCTGGGTAACTGTTGCGTTTCCGTCGACCGGAAGATAACCGTATGTATCCTTAACCTTCACTTTCACGAATCCGTCACCCATGTCTTCCACGACCTGGAATGATGATCCCCTGGAAGCTGCCATCAATACTTCCTGGCCGCTCTCATCCGTGCTGATATTCACGGTCTCTGCTTCAACTGTTGCGATATAATTACCTGAACTGAGTCCTGGTCCGGAAACTTCATCCGCTTTGGCATCTGCCGGATTTGCAAGTACAATTGCTCCACAGAAAGCCAAAAGGCTTAATGTTTTCCATGTATTCTTTATCATTGGGACATTGCTCCTGTTTTTTACTTTTTCGTTCTAATTATTACGTAATTGTTAAAATCATTACGTTTATTATACATTTATCTTGCTTTTCAGTCAAGTATTATTTCATTCCGATAACATTCCATTATTTTCCATATCAGTTCAGCACTCTGACTACCTTGACAGGCGTCCGGTACGTCGCGTTGGATATCTTGATTCCCGTCCGTTCCGTGGAGGCATGTACAATCTGTCCGTTGCCGATATACATAGCCACATGATTGATATAGCCCTTGCCGCCGTAGAAAATTAAATCGCCCGGTTTAATGTCGCTGTAGCTGACGCTGCGTCCCTCTCCCGACTGTGCTCTGGAGCTGTGGCTCAAGGAAACGCCTGCCGCGTGCTGCATGATATATCTTGTGAATCCGGAACAGTCAGCTCCGGTATTCGGGTCCGTCCCGCCATATACGTAACGGTTCCCAACAAACTGAAGCGCATAATTCACCACGTCCTGACGCAGCTTCACGCTTTCATCCACTTTTTCCTTTGTCTTCTCGATCAGGGTCGCCCGATTGCTCGGTATGTACCCCTCGCCTTCCGCAGTGCTGATCTTTACCCAGCCGCCTTCTGCCGGTGCGGCAACTTCATAAGTCTGCCCCCGTAAGACTTTTGTAACTGCCTCTCCGCCCGCGTTCTTTGCCTTCCGTACCACGACGTCCGGCGCATCTATCTTCGCATACAGTGTTGTACTTGTTTCCACTTCGATCTCTGCCGCTTTTGCGGTAACCGGTGAATTCCAGGCCAGAACCGCATAGAGGCCGATGACCCCCAGCACTTTCCAAGTTTTGTTCCCCATGTTTTTCCAACTCCTGATTCTTACGTTTTTATTTCGTTTGTTTATCATTATGTAATATGTTACACAAATGTTACAAAAATTAGTATACTCTACTCATCGTCATATGTCAAGCAAAAATCAGGCAAAAACGGCAGTCATACCGAAAACACCGGTATAACTGCCGTTACACTTTTGTAATATTTATAATCTGTTTTTAATAATTTTCTTTTTACCGCCTGGGGCCCCGGATTAACCAGACCACCAGAAGAATCAGAAGAAGCGGTCCCATGAGAGGTATCAGAAGACTGAATAAACCGGTCACAATACTTGCGACTATGAAGAAGAACAGCACTGTCACAACCACAGCCAGAAGCTTCCAATACCACTTGTTCAAATCAACAAAGTGGAAATGGCGGCCCGGTCCGGCCTCTTCCTCATATACCGTCTGGCCCTCGTTCCGGTACGTATCATACGCAGACTGGTAGCTTCCGCCCTCTCTGGCATTCTCCGTGGCCTCCATGATCGTCTTAGCGATCAGCCTCGGATCTCCGATCGCGCCGGTCACTTCGTCTTCCGTCTGGCCGCCCGCCGTCTCCGTTCTGATATAATCGTCGTAGTATCTTATATTTTCCTCAATCACATTTCCAGGCACTTCGCCGGTCAGCGTGTCCCGCAAACGCTGTAAAAACTCCTGTCTGCTCATTGAAGCCTCCTTCAGTAAAGTAACTGACCTTTCCTAGTATACCATTTCCCCCAGGCTACGTAAAGGAATCTTCTGTAAATTAATTATTAAAATTTCATAATTATTCTACTTTTTCCTTTAATATGCCTTCTCTGTAAGCGCCTACCAGTTCTTTCAAATCCGCAATGCGCCCCGCCAGCTCCACACCCTTGTCCGTGTCCGCCACCATGACCCGCTTATGCATATTCTCCACAATGGATACCCGGGGCGTGCTCTCTTTTTCCGGGTCAAAGGGCTTATGCTCGGCCAGGGCCAGGTGGTTGGAATTATAAATCAGGGTATACCCGGCGATTCCGGTCCTGGACTGATACGCCTTCGACAGGCCTCCGTCAATGATGAAAAGCTTCCCTCCCGCCTTTACTGGAGACTCTCCCTCCTTGATTTTAACGGGCACGTGGCCGTTGATAATATGGGAACCCGATTTCGGAAGCCCAAACTCCTCCAGAATCCGGTCACACGTCTCTTCCTTAACGCTGAGCCGGTAATACGGATTCATCGGTTCTTTATGAGTGGCCGGGTCCTCGATAAAATAGTGTTCGAAGGTCGTCATCTTGCCTTTACCGTAAACCGGTGACTTAGCCCCGCACCACAGATACCACATGAAGTCCATGGCATCTTCCTTTTCCGGCGATTCCTCCGCCATGAAATACGCGTTCTGCACCTTCCGGTCCACATAGTCCATCAGCGCCTGTCCCGAATAGGAAATGCCGTCCACCACGATCTCGTCGAAGCTTCCATCCTCCTTCATCGGGATACAGCCATGGTAAAGCAGATTGGAATTATAGCATTTGTAAAGACTTCCATGAGAATAAAGGAAACGGATATGCTTATGCAAAAGCTCATTGTGTTTAAATGACAGCTGAAGCGTATGAAGAAGGTCTTCCTCCTCTGCCGTTAATCGGAGCGGATCCTTAGGGTCCACCGTTGGAAATGACAGATCCAGCATCGGATATTCCCTTCCCTCCAGCACCACCACGCCCCGATCGAAATCGACGGCCTCCAGAAGTCTCCTGTCATCCATCTCATACTCCGGATGGCGCCCGATAATCTGGCCCTGCACCTTGAACTGAATGATGGCGATGGCCTTGTGCATCTTGGCCGCCAGCCCCGGATCCACCGCATCGTAGATATTCTCATCCAGAATCTGGGGAACAAAGCGCTCGCACGGATCATTGTGGTAAACCCTGGCCGCGAACATGGACAGCGGACGGAGATTGATTCCGTAGCCGTCTTCCAGCACATCGAAGCTGTTGTAGCTGATCGCAATGCGCAGTACATTGCAGATGCAGGCCAGGTTGCCGGTTGCCGCTCCCATCCAGGAAATATCATGGTTTCCCCACTGGATATCCACATCATGGAACTGCATCAGCTCTTTTATAATAATATCCGCCCTGGGGCCTCTGTCAAAAATGTCGCCGATAATATGCAGGCTGTCGATTGTCAGATTCTGAATCAGTTCACACAGCGCGATAATAAATTTATCTCCGACCCGGATGTCGATGATCGAACGGATAATCTCGCTGTAGTATACCCGTTTATTGTCGTCATTATAATCCACATGAAGAAGTTCATCGATCACATAGGCAAATTCCGGCGGCATTTTCTTTCTCACCTTGGAACGGGTGTATTTGGAAGAAACCACCTTGCAGATCTGGACCAGACGGTAAATGGCAACTCTCTGCCAGTCGTCCGTAGCCAGGCCCTTCAGCTGCATCTGGCTAACCACCCGCTCGGGATAGTAGATCATGTTAGCCAGTTCCACCTCTTCTTTTTCCGGAATAATATGTCCGAATGTCTCCGTGATCTTTTCCCGGATAATACCGGAAGCGCTGCGGAGCAGATGGATAAACGCCTCATACTCTCCGTGCAGGTCACTGAAAAAGTACTCGGTTCCCTTTGGAAGCCCCTGAATCGCCGTTAAGTTAATGATCTCGCTGGAGGCCGCCTTGATCGTCGGATACTCCCGCGACATCAGCTTCAAGTAAGCTAAGTCTCTCATAATCCTCTCTCCTCACCCATCATGCCGCTGCCTGAGTCCTTGCAGACCGTCCCTCCTTTCCCTTTCCATACCGTGCAGCCGCATCTCTAATAAAGTAATAGTAACACAAAATATGGCCTTTTGAAAGCCCCATTCCCCGGCACAAACCGCGTAAATTCTACATATGGCCCTTCCAAACAGATAAGCCTGCAAATCCTTCCCCCGTGGGACTTGCAGGTTTTTTTAAGTTGTAGTAACATACTTACAGAGGGGCAAAGGCCCCGGAACAGGGAATCTTGCCGCATACGGCATTCAATACACAGGACAGCCCAGATCCGGCTGTCAGTAATCAGGAGGCAGAAAGTGGAACAGTTATATGTATTCGGAACCGGTCACGCCGCCGTGACACGGTGTTATAATACGTGCTTTGCCATAGAAAAGGACGGGGAATTTTTCATGACGGACGCAGGCGGCGGCAACGGCATTCTGAGAGTTCTCCAGGACATGAATGTGGACATGAGCCACATCCACCATATCTTCGTCACACACAGCCACACAGACCACATACTGGGAATCGTCTGGATGGTACGTTTCATCGGCACGAAGATTTTAAACGGCTCCTATGAAGGGCAGCTGCATTTATACAGCCACAAGGACTTATTGCCGGCCATCGAGACCCTGTGCCGTCTGACGCTACTGGAAAAGCTGTGCCGCCTCATCGGGGACCGCATCGTACTGATTCCCGTCTCTGACGGAGAACAGCGGCAGATACTGGGCATGGACGTCACCTTCTTCGACATCCACTCCACCAAGGCAAAACAGTTCGGCTTTACCGCCATACTCTCAGACGGGCGGAAGCTCACCTGCTGCGGGGATGAGCCATTGAATCCGCTCTGCGCCCCCTATGTGGAAAACAGCGCCTGGCTGCTTCATGAGGCCTTCTGCCTGTATGAAGACAGGGACCGTTTTAACCCGTATGAAAAGCACCACAGCACCGCCAGAGACGCGGCCGAAACCGCCAGAGACATGAACGCGGAAAATATCGTGCTGTGGCACACCGAGGACACGGATCTGGAACATCGCAGAGAACGGTATACGGCAGAAGCGGAAGCACTGTTCCATGGCGGTATCTTTGTGCCGCGTGACGGGGATATCATCCCTCTTTCATAAAATTTCATATTCTCTCCACTCTCCGCATAGGATGAGATGGAGGAGATTTTCTTATGAAAACATGGAAAGAACGAATCGCAGAATCGCCAGAGACTCTGCACCACATTATTATTTACATAGAGGTCATCGTACTGACACTCCTTTTAGTATCCCTTTTTCTGATCACCCCAGGCGGGAAATTCTCTTTTCCGGCGTCGAACCAGGACGGAAAAGCCACCTCCTCCGAGGCGAAGAAGTATATCAAATGGGTAGACTTTAAGGTAACAGCCAAGGCCATGCAGGAGGCGTTCCGGTACGATGTCAACACCTGCCAGTCCAGCCCCCATCTCAACTGGGTGGATCTGCTCTCCTATTTAGGGACACGGTACGGCGGAGATTTTTCCAAATACTCCACCAAGGACTTAGATACGCTGGCAGAACAGCTCTTATCCGGAAAAACGCTGGAGGAGCTGACCGCAAATATGAAGTATTACACCTATTACCGTCAGGCCTACGGCGCCGTTTTAGACGGTCTCGTCGGTCAGTACGACATTCAGATCGCCGCGGAAAATGCGCCCTTATTCGCCACTCCGGCGGTGAACTCCGACGGGACCACGGACCCGGACCGCGTATGGGTCACAAAATATGGTTTAAAAGCGTTTTCTCCCATCGCCAAAGGATTTCCTTATCAGGATTACGACGACTTCGGCGTCTCCCGTTCCTATGGCTACAAACGCCAGCATCTGGGTCACGATATGATGGGTCAGGTCGGTACTCCCATAATCGCAGTGGAATCGGGATATGTGGAGGCCATCGGCTGGAACCAGTACGGCGGCTGGAGACTTGGTATCCGCAGCTTTGACGGAAAACGATACTACTATTACGCGCACTTACGGAAAAATTATCCCTACCATAAATCCCTCAAGCAGGGAAGTATTATCACAGCCGGCGATGTCATCGGCTATCTGGGAAGGACCGGTTACAGCCGGACGGAGAACACCAACAATATCGATGAGGCGCACCTGCATTTCGGCCTTCAGCTTATTTTTGATGAGTCTCAGAAAGAAGGAAACAACGAGATCTGGGTGGACTGCTACGAACTCACGAAGTTCCTGTCCATGAACCGCTCAGAGACGCTTAAAAATCAGGAAACCAAAGAGTACGACCGCATTTACGACATGAAGGACCCGGATATCCCGAACAACTTCGTGCCCCACGCCCCTTTGCCGGAGGAACAGCATATTCCTGATTAGCTTAAAGTAAGGGGCCGCATTCACACATACAGAAAAAGGGGATCCAGTCATGAATCCAGTCAAAACCGGAGTATTGATCAGAGAGCAGCGAATTGAAAATCATTTAACGGAACAGGAGCTGGCCGAAAAGGCCGGAATCTCTGTGGAATTACTGGAGTCGTACGAACAAGGTACGGCTCTTTTCCGTGCTTCCGTCTTAAAGAGGCTGACCGGGCCGCTGGGCCTGTCCCTGATGGAAATGATGTATGGAAAGAGACTCACTGCCGTACGCAGTTCTCATCTTAATACGATTCGCATGGACCTTATTCGGACCGCCTATGATTATAAAGAGTATTACTGGATTATCGACGGCAAGGCGATCGTCACATATCTGGACGAGTGGGTTCGTGCAGGCGGCTGTCCCGATTTAGAGCCCTTCGGTTCTCTCACCGGACTCCTTCCGGCCTGGACCGGCGAACTGATATGGAAGGCAGACAACCGCTTCATCTGGGAAATGATCGACTCGCCGGAAACGCTCAATGTACCAATTCTGGTCTGTGAAGACGACTGCGATCTAAGCTGCATCGTCATCATGGCCAGAATACGGAAAACAGAAAATCTCGTTTTCTGGGAAAAGCTGGGCCGTCTGACTCATGAGAACGAAGACTTCAATCTGGAAAAACGTTCCGGAATTCTTTGCCTGGAGGCCTATACAGATGAAGACTGGAAACAGTACGGCGATAATATCGCCTGTGAGCCGTGTGACAGTGCAGAATACCGGCAGTGGATTGCAGAACCTGGCTGGTGTTTTGAAAGGGCTGCATATGACCGTATGGTGGAGGCATTCCGGGATGTATATAAGGCAGGCGGAAAGCGCTGATTTGCTGCGTTTACCGTCTGCCTTATTTCACCCTTAAAGCGCCATTCGATAGATATCCATCATCTCATGCTTCCCCAGCTCTCTGATTCCCGGAAGCACCCGTCTGCCAAAGTTCGTACACTTTTCAGCCATCTCGTCAAAGTCCTCTTCCTTCACGTCGGCTTCCAGGTCCGTCAGCCGAACCGGCATATTCAGGCTCTTAAAATAGTCCTCCATCCGCTGAATGCCATCCAGCGCAGTTTTTAGCGGGTTCTCGAAATTCATCTCCACATCCCAGACACGGACAGCCAGCTGGGCGAACCGCATGGGATCGTCACCGCAGACGTATCTGGCCCAGGAACAGAAGAGCGCGGAAAGACCGGCGCCGTGAGCCACCTCCGGATATTTCCCCGACAGCTCATGTTCCAGCTGATGAACCGTCATCATGACCTCCCGTCCCAATCCGGTTAAATCATTATGGGAAAGGCTTCCCGCCCACATCAGGGTCGCTCTCGCCTCATAATCTTCAGGATTTAAGTCCGCCGCAGCTCCTGCCTCTATGACAGCCTTCATAAGCCCCTCTGCGATACGGTCTGTCAGCGCCGTGTCCTTTGTAGTGCCGCCTAAATACCGTTCCAGCGTATGCATCAGAATATCCACAGTCCCGCATCCGGTCTGGAATCTGTTCACCGTAAAGGTCAGCTCCGGATTGCAGACAGCAAAAAGCGGCCGATGGGTCGGACAGTTAAAGCCTCGTTTCAATCCATTCTCTTCATTGGTGATCACGCAGGACTGGCTCGTCTCGCTTCCCGAGGCGGACAGCGTCAGAATATTGCCATGCGGAAGTGCCTTCGGAGGAACGGCTTCCTTCATGAAGTATTTCCATGGGTCAATCTCCGGATTCGGTGTCCCATCCGCAATACACTTTGCGGAGTCGATCACACTGCCGCCTCCTACCGCCAGAATAAAGTCCACGTTCTCACGGCGGCAGATCTCCATGCCTTCCAGCGCCTTAGACAGCGTCGGATTCGGCTGCACTCCGCCAAAGAGTATGAATTCAATTCCTGCTTCTTCCAAAGATGCCGTCACCTGGTCCAAAAGACCGCTTCTCTTCACGCTGCCGCCGCCATAGTGGATCATAACCTTTCGGAAACCGTACTCTCTGATGATTTCTCCTGCACGCTTCTGCGTGTCCCTGCCGAAAATCACTTTTGTGGGGACACAGTATTCAAAATTATTCATAGCTTTCCCTCCCGCGGCTTGACTTCATGTATCTCTGATCAGTTTATTGAAAGTATATTTACAGTATTTTTGATATTGATCGATGTTTCCATTTTACCATATTCAGTTGTATTTTTCAATCATCAAAATGTTTTATTTTTTGTGTAGGCGTAAACATTGTTACAGTTCACAGCCCAGCCGGCCTCTGCTTCCCGGTCTGTCCCGGCTGGCTCAAGTGCGGTTTCCAGTGACTTTGCAGGGGATTAGCAATTAATCAAAAAAGAGCAGGAAAGTTTTCACACTTTCTGCTCTTTCTGCTTACTCTACCTCCTGCGCAGCAGATGTATAAACAACCCGCTCCGCAGCTTCGGTTCAAACCACGTGGACTTTGGCGGCATCAACAGGCCCGCATCGGCCACATGGAACAGCTCTTCGATCGAGGTCGGATACATGGAAAATGCCACTGTCATATCCTCTCTGCACCGTTTTTCCAGCCCCGAAAGCCCACGGATTCCGCCGATAAAATCAATTCTCTGATCGACTCTCGGATCACCGATTCCAAGAACCGGGCCCAGCAGGTGATCCTGGAGAACGGAAACGTCCAGCCCCTTCACCGGGTCGCTGTCAAGCAAGCGCTCTGCCGCTGTGAGACGGTACCATTTTCCACATAAATGCATTCCAAAGGTTCCTTTTTCCACAGGCGCAAAGTCTTCTGTCCCCATAGAGTCCACTAAAAAGCCGGCTTCTTCCACACGGGTTAAGAATTCTTCCTCCGTCATGCCGTTTAAATCCTTCACCACGCGGTTGTAGGGCATGATCATCAGCTGGTCATCAGGGAATAAGACTGACAGGAAATAGTTAAACGGCTCTTTTCCCGTATAGTCCGGATTCTCTTCTCGCCGCTTCAAACCAACCTTAACCGCGGAAGCCGCGCGGTGATGGCCATCCGCGATATACGTGGCCGGAATTTCCGCAAACGCCTCTTCCACCGTCTGGATGGAATCCGCATTGTCGATCTCCCACACACGGTGACGGATTCCGTCCTCTGCGGTAAAGTCATACAGAGGCTCTGTGCCCGTCTTTAAATTCACGACTTTATTGATCATCGTATTGGAACGATACGCCAGGAAGATCGGGCCGGTCTGCGCGTCGGTAGTATCCACGTGCCGGATTCGGTCCAGTTCCTTCTCTTCACGGGTATTCTCGTGTTTTTTTACCACTCCATTCACGTAATCATCGATGGAGGAACACGCCACGATTCCCGTCTGCTTTCTTCCATCCATGGTAAGCTCGTAGATATAATAGGCCGCCAGGGGATCCTGCACGAAAGTCCCGTCTGCGATCCAGCTCTCAAGCATCTCCTTTGCCTTATCGTAGACGCGGTCGTCATACATGTCCATGTCGTCCGGGAACTGGGATTCCGGCCTGTCAATATTTAAAAATGATTTCGGATTGGCGGCGGTTACTTCCTTCGCCTCCTTCCGGTTATACACGTCATAAGGGAGTGCGGCCACACGGGCAGCATACTTTTTATCCGGTCTCACACACGGAAATGGTTTTACTACAGCCATTTTTTCTCCTTTTCTTCTATGAGTACTCCCGGAAATTCCGCCGCAAAGACAGGTACGAGTGCGTTTTCGGAAGTACTCCAGCGTCCAAACGGGCCATGGATCCTTCCATGCCCCGTCTGAACTGCTGCATTTAATTGTTTCATTACTTAATTACACGCACCCGCAAAACGCCCTTAATTGCATTAAGTTTCTGAATCATCATTGCATCCGGTGTGGACTCCAGATCCAGTAAGGTGTACGCGTATTTATCACGGCTCTTGTTGGTCATATCGGAAATGTTGACATTTCCGGCCGCGAGAGTTCCGGTTATCTGGCCGATCATGTTCGGGATATTCAAATGCATAACCGCAACACGGCTAGCCATCTGGCACACGCCCATGTCACACGCCGGGAAATTAACGGAGTTGCGGATATTGCCGTTGTCTATGTAATCCATGATCTCCTCAACTGCCATTCTTGCACAGTTGTCCTCGGACTCCTCTGTGGACGCTCCAAGATGCGGAATTACGATGGCGCCTTCCATATTGACAGACTTTGTGTTCGGGAAATCCGTCACGTAGCATTTTACCTTCCTGGCCTTTAACGCTTCCGCCATGTCATCCTCATTCACCAGCACATCGCGGGAGAAGTTTAAGATCACCACGCCGTTCTTCATCTGAGCTATGGATTCACTCTTAATCATTCCTCTGGTGCTGTCTAACAGCGGCACATGGATGGTGATATAATCGCATTCGCGGTAAATTGTCTCCACGGAGGTGATATGCCTGACATTTCTGGAAAGCATCCAAGCCGCATTGACCGAGATAAACGGATCGTATCCGTAGACCTCCATGCCGAGGGACGCAGCCGCGTTGGCCACCTCCGCGCCGATCGCGCCCAGTCCGATGACACCCAGTTTCTTTCCCTTGATCTCGCATCCGGCAAATGCCTTCTTGGCCTTTTCCACGGATTTGGCGATATTTTCGTCTTCTTTATTATCCTTTACCCAGTTGATACCGCCTGCCACGTCACGGGAGGCCAGCATCAGTCCGGCAATTACCAGTTCCTTTACGCCGTTGGCATTGGCTCCCGGAGTATTAAATACCACGATTCCTTTGTCCGCACACGCATCCAGCGGAATATTATTGACTCCGGCGCCTGCGCGGGCTACGGCAAGCAGATCATCAGGAAGCTCCATCTCATGCATGGAAGCGCTTCTTACCAGCACGCCGGAGGCCTCTTTCATATTCTCGGTTAACTCATACTCTTCATTTAACAAAGCCGTTCCTTTGCTGGAAATGGCATTCAGGCAATATATCTTCTTCATATCCGCGTCTCTCCCTTTCCTATTTACCATTTCTGGCTTCAAAATCCTTCATAAAGGCAACCAGCGTTTCCACGCCTTCCATCGGCATTGCATTGTAGATGCTTGCACGCATGCCGCCTACGGATCTGTGGCCCTTTAAATTCTCGAGGCCCGCCGCCTTTGCTTCCTTTACAAACAGAGCGTCTAAATCGGCGTCTCCGGTTACAAACGGCACGTTCATTAAGGAGCGGTCTTTCTTCTCTACCGTGCCCTTAAACATCTTGCTGTTATCCAGGAAATCGTACAGAAGATTCGCCTTCTTCTCATTGTACTCCTTCATCGCTGCTAGGCCGCCGCGGTTCTTTAACCATTTGAAGACCTTGCCGCAGATGTAGATGCCGTATGCCGGCGGAGTATTGTATAAGGACGCCGCGTCCGCATGGGTCTTGTAGCGCAGCATGGTTGGTGTTCCGGGAAGGACGTCTTCCGTGATCAAATCCTCGCGGATAATGGCAATCACCACACCAGCCGGGCCTACGTTCTTCTGGGCACCGCCGAAGAGCAGACCGTATTTTTCCACGTCAACAGGTTCTGATAAGAAACAGGAGGAGATATCAGCTACCAGTGTTTTTCCTTTTGTATTCGGCAGCGTTTTGTACTTTGTACCATAGATCGTGTTGTTTTCACAGATATAAACGTAATCCGCATCCTCTGATATCGGCAGATCGGAAACATCCGGGATATAACTGAAGGTCTTGTCGGCACTTGATGCAACGGCGTTCGCCTTTCCATAAAGCTGTGCCTCCTGATATGCCTTCTTCGCCCACTGTCCTGTGATGATGTAATCGCCGACACGGTTCTTCATTAAGTTCATCGGAACCATGGCAAACTGCTGGGAAGCGCCGCCCTGTAAGAACAGCACCCTGTAGTTGTCCGGAATGCCCATTAAATCCCTTAAATCGGCTTCCGCCTCATTGATAATGGTTTCGAACATCTTGGAACGGTGGCTCATCTCCATAACTGACATGCCGCATCCCCTGTAATCCATCATCTCGTCGGCCGCTTCCTTTAAGACTTCTTCCGGCAGTACAGCCGGTCCTGCGGAAAAATTGTACACTCTGCTCATATCTCTTTCCTCCTCTTTGATAGGGTTCTAAATCTTCAGATCATTTTCGTCGAACGCATCCTGAATCGGCGCTCCCGGAGAAACCATCGGGAATACCTTATCATCACAATGGATCTGACAATCTATAACAACAGGAATGTTAAGCCCGATGGCTTCCTTAAGAACCGGCATGAACTCCTCCTTGCTGGTTACCCGGTAGGCCTTCGCCCCCATTCCTTCTGCTACCTTAACAAAATCAACCGCATCATTTAATACTGTATGGGAATATCTCTTTCCATAGAACAGGGTCTGCCACTGACGTACCATTCCAAGCACATGATTGTTTAATACCACCTGAATAACCGGGATATTATAGCGTGTCGCGGTTGCGATCTCGTTCATATTCATACGGAAGCAGCCGTCGCCGGCGATGTTGATAACAACCTTGTCTTTGCATCCCATCTTCGCGCCCAGCGCGGCACCCAGGCCGTAGCCCATGGTTCCAAGGCCCCCTGATGTGACAAAGGTTCTGGGATGTTTGTATTTGTAGAACTGGGCGGCCCACATCTGGTGCTGGCCTACCTCGGTCGTGATGACCGCGTCGCCCTGGGTCAGTTCGTAGATCTGTTCCACCACATAAGGACCGGTTAAGAGGTTCTTGTCGTAGCGGAGCGGATACATATCCTTCATACGGTCGATATGAGCCAGCCACTCGTCATGGTTGACCGGATCGAGCCGTGCGTTTAACTTCTTTAGAATCGTTTTGACATCTCCGATCACGCTGGCGTACGTCTTCACATTCTTGTCGATCTCAGCCGGGTCCACGTCAAACTGGAGAATCTTCGCATTCGGCGCAAATTTGGCCGCATTGCCCGTCACACGGTCGCTGAAACGCGCTCCCACTACGATCAGCAAGTCGCATTCCGTGATTCCGAAATTGGAGGTCTTTGTCCCATGCATCCCTACCATACCGGTATAGAGCTCATCGGTTCCGTCAAACGCGCCTTTTCCCATGAGGCTGTCTGCCACCGGGGCCTGAATCTTATGGGCGAAGGACTTAAGCTCATCCGCCGCGTCCGCAATCACCGCGCCGCCGCCGGCAAAGATAAACGGCTTTTTCGCATTGCGGATTAAGTACAGCGCCTTTTCCATGTCTTCCTCAGTGATTGTCGAATTCTGGCGCTCGATCGGCTCCGGAGCCTTGTATTCGTAATCACAGGAATTGGCGGTAACGTCCTTGGTGATATCGATTAACACAGGGCCAGGTCTTCCGGTCTGCGCTATCGTGAAGGCACGCCTTATGGTGTCCGCCAGTTTCGTTATATCCTTGACAATAAAATTATATTTCGTAATCGGCATGGTAATGCCCGCAATATCAATTTCCTGGAAACTGTCACGGCCGAGAAGGCTGACAGCCACGTTGCAGGTGATCGCCACAACCGGGATGGAATCCATACACGCGGTGGCAATTCCCGTTACCAGGTTGGTAGCGCCAGGTCCTGATGTCGCCATGCAGACGCCCACTTTGCCGGTAGCTCTCGCATAGCCGTCAGCTGCGTGAGCCGCGCCCTGCTCGTGAGAGGTCAGGATATGGGTAATTTCATCCTGGTGTTTATAAAGTGCATCGTAAATGTTGAGAATCGTTCCTCCCGGATATCCGAATACCGTGTCTACACCCTGTTCTTTCAGGCACTCAATTACGATCTCTGCTCCTGTCAATTTATTCATACGCCTTGCTCCCTTTCTCTTATTGAGCGCTCTCGAAAACTTTGAGAATGCCCTTATTTCCCCGGTACCTCCAGGATAGCCCCCTTGCTTGCCGGTGCTGCCATAGCCGCATAACGCGCTAAGTATCCTGTCGTTACTTCCGGAACTCTTGGCTGCCATTTCGCCTTTCTCGCCGCCATCTCCTCATCGGAGACCTTCACGTCGAGACGGTTGTTGTTGATATCAATGAGAATTATATCCCCTTCCTCGACAAGTGCGATCGGACCGCCTGTCGCAGCTTCCGGACACACATGGCCGATGGATGCGCCTCTCGACGCGCCGGAGAAACGGCCGTCTGTGATCAGCGCCACTTCCGAGCCAAGTCCCATACCTGCGATGACTGAGGTCGGGTTAAGCATCTCTCTCATGCCAGGACCGCCTTTCGGTCCCTCGTAACGGATCACGACCACGTCGCCCGCCACGATCTTTCCGCCTTTGATCGCCGCCACCGCGTCTTCTTCACAGTCGAAGACTCTCGCCGGCCCTTCGTGCTTTAGCATCTCAGGAGCCACTGCGGATCGCTTCACCACTGCGGAATCAGGGGCTAAATTGCCCTTTAAGATGGCGATGCCGCCGGTCTTGCTGTACGGATTTTCTACCGGACGGATCACCTCCGGATTTAAGTTGACACTGTTTTTAATGTTCTCACCGACTGTCCTGCCGGTTACGGTCATGCAGTCCAGGTTTAAGAGTCCCAGCTTGCTGATCTCCTTCATAACGGCGTAAATACCGCCTGCCTCATTCAAATCTTCTATGTAAGTAGGCCCCGCCGGTGCTAAGTGGCACAGGTTCGGAGTCTTTGCGCTCAGTTCATTGGCAATATCTACATTTAACTCCACTCCGGCCTCGTGTGCGATCGCCGGCAGATGAAGCATGCTGTTGGTGCTGCAGCCAAGCGCCATATCCATGGTGAGCGCATTCCGGAAGGCCGCCTCTGTCATAATATCGCTCGGTTTTATATTTCTGCGGTACATCTCCATGACCTGCATGCCCGCGTGTTTTGCCAGCTTCAGTCGGTCGGAGTAAACCGCCGGAATCGTCCCGTTGCCCTGTAAGCCCATGCCCAGGACCTCGGTTAAGCAGTTCATGCTGTTGGCCGTATACATACCGGAACAGGAGCCGCAGGTCGGACAAGCCTTGCACTCATACTCCCTGACTTCTTCTTCCGTCATGGTGCCGGCCGTATAGGCGCCTACCGCCTCGAACATGCTGGAAAGGCTGGTCTTGTGGCCCTGCACATGGCCCGCTAACATTGGTCCGCCACTGACGAACACTGTGGGTACATTAATGCGTGCTGCTGCCATTAAAAGTCCGGGTACATTCTTGTCACAATTGGGAACCATGACGAGAGCGTCAAATGCATGTGCCTTCGCCAGACATTCTGTGGAATCTGCGATCAAATCTCTCGTAACCAGGGAATACTTCATGCCGATATGGCCCATGGCGATTCCGTCACAGACGGCAATAGCCGGAACCATAACCGGAGTTCCGCCTGCCATGGCGACTCCCATCTTAACTGCCTGCACGATCTTATCCAGATTCATGTGGCCCGGTACGATCTCATTATAGGAACTGACGATACCGACGAGCGGACGCTCCATCTCTTCTTCCGTCATTCCGAGGGCATGGAACAGGGAACGGTGCGGCGCCTGCTGCATGCCTTTTTTTACTGAATCACTCTTCATAATCTGTCACTCCTTTTCTTTGTACGTTCTTAAATCCGCTCTGCAATTAAATCTCCCATCTCGCTGGTGGAAACCTTCCTGCAGCCCTCCGACATGATATCGCCCGTTCTGAAGCCCTCGGACAATACCTTCTGAACAGCCGCTTCCACTGCATCCGCCTCCCGGTCAAGATCGAAGGAAAAACGAAGCATCATGGCCGCTGACAGAATCGTGGCGATCGGATTGGCAATGTTCTTTCCCGCAATATCCGGTGCGGAACCGTGGCTCGGCTCATACATGCCGAATTTGCCTTCATTCATGCTGGCAGATGACAGCATTCCAATGGAACCGGTAATCATACTCGCCTCATCGGACAAGATATCTCCAAACATGTTCTCGGTTAAGACTACGTCAAACTGGCCCGGATTCATTACCAGCTGCATCGCACAGTTGTCGACCAGCATATGGCTCAGCGTTACCTCGGGATAATCTTTGGCAACCTCTTCCACGACCTTTCTCCACAGCCGTGAGGAATCCAGCACATTGGCCTTATCCACGCTGATCACTTTCTTCCTGCGCTTCATGGCAATATCAAATGCCTTAATGGCTATTCTTCTGATCTCATTCTCGTTATATGTAAGGGTGTCCACGGCGGTCATGACGCCGTCCACTTCCTTCGTACTGCGCTCTCCGAAATACAGGCCGCCGGTCAGTTCTCTCATAATAACCATGTCGAAACCGTCACCGATAATTTCTTTCTTTAGGGGGCACGCCTCAGCCAGCTCCTCGTAGAGATAGGCCGGTCGGATGTTGGCGAATAAATTAAGACCCTTGCGGATTGCCAGCAGGCCCGCCTCAGGTCTCAAGTTCGGTGCCACGTCGTACCATCTCGAATTTCCCACGTCTCCTCCGACTGCTCCGAGAAGAACGGAATCACTTTTTTTTGCTGTCTCCAATGCTTCGTCCGTAAGAGGGACACCGTATGTGTCGATGGATACGCCGCCCATCAGAACCTCGGTATAGGAAAACGCATGGCCGTACACATTTCCGACCCTGTCTAAGACTTTTTTAGCTTCTCTGATGATTTCCGGTCCAATACCGTCCCCGGGAATTACTGCTATATTATAATTCATTCTTCTATCTCCCTCTTCATAATTCTGTTCTGTCACTGTACCATGCTGATGTATTTCTCTTCATCATAGAACATTTAGAGGGATTTTTCAACTATATTACGGGATTTTTCTGCAAAATACTATATGAGATTGGAATTAGTACTATAAATGGAAGTTATAGAAATGGGGCTCAGAACGCGTTTATGTTTCTGCCATGGCATGGAAACCGGTGTCACTGCGGCGGCCCGGTATGATACCTCTCTTATTCACCGCGATTCTCCATCCTCTTCTGAAGCACAGCCAGTTTTCTGATCTGCTCCAGGGCACAGTCCTGAAATTCCGGCTGCAGGGAACCAAAAATCGTCAGCGCTTCATCCAACCTGCTTTTTTCTTCCGGGTCACTGAGAAACATCTCACCATTACCGGTCTTCAGCCACTGCTCATTGACATTGTACATCTCACAAATGTGACGGATAAACACATCTTTAGGCTGAACACGCTCGTATTCTAAATTGCTGATGACGTCACGGCTGACTCCCAGCCTTTCCCCAAACTCCCGCTGCGTCAGTCTGTACGCTTCACGTACGGCCTTAATCCTGTCATACATGGGTTTTCCCCCTCTCAATATTAAATCTATATTACAACACCCGGCGGGAACTGTCAACACAGCGCGGAGTACTCTTTTATGCGCCTGCTGTAATTTCTATGACACGCCTTTCCGGACTAATGTCTCTCTGAAGCAGGAGACAAAGGGGACGCGGACCGTCCTCCTCTTCCTGAGATACTGGGGATGTACCCTGTGTCAGCTGGACATCCACCTGCTCAAAGAAGGTTACGATAAGATACGCTTTGCAGGCGGGCAGGTCAAGGTTATTCTTCAGTCCGACCCGGAAAATATCGCAGCCTCTTCCGGCGGGCCCAATGCCTTGCCATTTGAAATTATCTGCGATCCGCAAATGGCGCTGTACAGGCGCTTCGATATCCAGCCTGCGAAATCAAAGCTGGGACTGGCCGGCAAACAGGCGTTGTATAAACTGGCCAGTGCGGAAAAACTGGGACTGAAACATGGATTATACGAAGGTGACGAGCTGCAGCTGCCCGCGGCATTTATCATTGATTCAGAGATGCAGGTTCTCTATGCGCACTATGGAAAAAATTTATCAGTACGCCAGGCATAGCTGTTTATTTATACATCAGTGCAGTATTCATGTATCTCTGCCTTATAGCGTATCGAGTGCTGCTTTCATTCTATTCATGCACGCTTCCACTGTACTTCTCTGGGTTGCTGCGTTGATCCGCTCGAATCCATTGCCTTCAGGTCCGAAAATGTAGCCTTCGTCGAATACAATTCCGGCTTTCCTGACCATCAGCTCCTCCAGTTTCTCATGATCGGAGCAGTATTCATTTAAATCGAGCCATACCAGGTAAGTTCCCTGGCAGTCCATTACCGCTGCCTTGGGCAGATTCTCCTTTACAAACGATTCTATGTAACGGATATTTCCATCGATATAGGCTCTGGCCTGATCCAGCCACTCCTCCCCTTCCGTGTAAGCCGCGATGATGGCAGTCAGACCGAAAGGACTGCACATGCCAACGGATAAACGGTTAGAGACCACATCGGTCCACTGCTTCTGATACTCCTTATTAGGAATAATAATGTTGGAAAACTGCATTCCGGCCAGATTAAAGGTTTTGCTGGGGGCGGTGCAGACGATGATTCTGTCACTGTAGTCCGGCGCAAGCTTTAATAACGGCGTATGGGTGACTCCGATTCTCGTTAAGTCCGCGTGAATTTCATCGGAAATAATCCATTTATCATACTTCTTTGCAATATCGACAATCTTCCTTAATTCATCCTCTCTCCACACACGTCCAACCGGGTTATGAGGACTGCACAGAATCATTCCCTTCGTATTCTCATCGGAGAATTTTCTATCCAGATCATCGAAATCCATCTCATAGGTGCTGCCATTTCTAACCAGAGGACTATTGACCACTTTCCTGCCGTTGGCTTCCACTTTTCCCGTAAATGGGTGGTAAACTGGCCTCTGAATAATGACTCCATCCCCTTCTTTTGTCAGGAACTGAATCAAAAATGCCAGCGCAGGAACGACACCCGGACTGAAGAATATATCATTTTTGTCAATCTCCCATCCGAACCGTTTCCGGTACCAGCCGGTAACAGCCTCTTTGCAGTCTTCATTTTCATAAACCGTGTAACCGAAAATCCTCTGGTCTATCCGCTCATGAAGAGCACGGATAATGGGTTCTGCACAAGGCAGGTCCATATCCGCGATGGATACCGGAATGGCGTTTTTCCCGGCTTCCTCCGGTATGGTATCGAACTTGCAGCAGTGTGTGCCTCTTCTTTCTACCAGTGTGTCAAAATCATACTTCATATTGCAGCCTCCTGTCATCTGTTGTTATTTACTCACTTATTACTCCGATTCCTTTTTAATTCATCTTCGTATAAGCCAATTAATATTTAATCTGCTTAACCGTTTATTCTATCATCAGATTAATACATCTCCCGCTGTTTGTCAACAGGAATCTATCTGTGTTTGAATCTAAATCTTTCAGTGCTTGAATCCGCTGGTAAGGCATGGTATGATACATGTAATTCAGAGCATGAACCATTCATTTGAAGCCTTCTAACCGTCACCAGAGAATGGAGGACATACCGATATGATTACCATATTTAACCGAAAAGAACTGGCTATTACCTATTCCACAAACGAGCAGGCACGGATCCGCGATATCTTAACCGCAGAAGGAATTGATTATATCATCGATACCAAGGGAACAGTCATGCGCAATATGGGAGCGCGCGGGCCCGCCATACAGCAGTTTGGCGAGAATATCACTGCCAGCACCGAATACAGAATCTATGTTCTAAAAAAGGACTATGATAAAGCATCGCACTTAATCCATACGTAACAGAGTCAAAAGGGCCGCTGCGAAAGTAAATATTCTTTCGCAGCGGCCCTCAGTACTACATCGTCACGCAATACTGTACTGGCTGTCTAATCGGCCCTGCCGTTTCCCGACAGCTGCCGGCTTTCCTCCACGTCCAGCTTAAATGCCCGGTTCAGTTGATTCTGGATTCTGATATACGTCCTCATCTCTTCTTCAGAGATCTCATCCAGCATATGATACGTCCTTTCATAGCAGGCATTTTCAAAATCTTCGTGCTTTTTATAGATAACCTTCCCCTCATCTGTCAGATAAAGGTTATACTCCCGGTTATTCTTTTCGTTCCGCTCCTGCCTGATCCATTCCTTTTTCTTAAGCTTGCGGATCAGCTGGGAGCAGGCGCTGTTGGTCTTATGAAACTCCCTGGACAGTTCCGAGGCCGTAATTCCCGGCTGATCCCCGACAGCCTTGATAATCTGAGACTCTGCCTGGTAGAGGACGGTTCCGTGATAATCATGGAGCAGAGAATCGTATTCATCAATCGCGTCGACGCCTTCATCCATTGTCTTTAACAGTTCACAAAATAATTCATATCGTTTATCTACGCCCATAGCCCCACTCTCTTCCCTGTTGGTTCCTTTATTGTAAGTGGAAAGACCTGTGTTTGTCAATATGGCCTTGCCTGTGTTTCTGCCTTTCCGTATTCCCTCCTTATCAGCGTTTTTTCATTATCCTTTTTTATTCCTCACCCCCGGTATCAACCGTCATGCATTTATCCAGAGTCGTTTTATCGATTTCGTTCACATATTTGGAATCCGCTGTCCTCGTATAGTAAGTGGTTCCATCCTCGCCGGTATTTCCTACCGCCAGCGTAAATGTCTTCTCTTCTCCGTCCTTCTCATACGTATAGATCAGCACCGCCTGTGGATGATCCAGCCCGTAGCCTGCCAGTTCTTCGTCCGTAACCTTGTAATTCGCGCAGCTCTTAACCACAAGGCCGCTCAGCGAATCTGCCAGTACATTGAGTGCCGCGTTGTCCGGCAGTTTGTTGTCTTCCGTATCGTCCGAACCGCGGTACCAGGCAATGGTTCCATCCTTATCCAGTGTCTTCTTCACATAATGTTCGCTGACTCCGTTTTTCTCTATTGTGATCGTCTGGATATCCGTCCCCAGGACAGCCGGGAACTCTTCCAGCGCCATCATATCCTCCAGTCCGTAAGCCGTCTCATCGAACAGGGATGAACTGATGAGATAAGGCACATTCTGCCCGTCGATAACGGCATAATAGTTTCCGTCGTCCGTCTTATCACCGATGAGAATGGTGGTCGTATCCCCTTCATCCGCCGATACGGTCACCCGCCGCACCGGTGTATCCAGGCCGTATGCGGTCAGATCGTCCCCGCCCTCCAGTTTTCTCACTGCCGGAAGCTTCTTTACCGTTCCTGCCAGTGAATCCATGCGGGTGGTATTCACCGGAAACTGGTCGTCGCCGTCATACGTCCAGGAATCGCCATCCTTTGTAAATGCCAGCACATTTCCGTCATTATCGTAGGAAACAGCCTTTATTTCAGAGAAATTGGTCATATATATTTTTTCGTTTTCCGCCTGCTGCTGTTCCTTTTCCTTTGTATGAGCCTGATACGCCCCGACACCGGCATAGATAACGCCCAGCGCCGCGACCACCAGACAGCCTGTAAGCAGTCCGTAATTCTTCTTCATTGCCACGCCTCCATTTTTATTTTGCCGCACGGCTAAATAATTACTTTCTATAAACGTCTCCGCTTCAGCCACACCATAAGGCCCGCCGCCACGGTTATCACCGGAATGACGAGAATAAAGACGATTCCCCACATGCCGCCATGAGTCACCGTGTTGTATGTCACCTCAAGGCTCTTGGACGGTATGGAAACGTTGGTCACATCTTCAAAATTGGCCGTTACCGCGTTCATAAACAGGTCCAGATTCGTAAGATTCGTGAAGGTACTGTTTAACCCGTCATCGATCAGAGAAGGCGTACCGAATACCGTCAGTCTCGCAGTGCCGGAATCCAGTGTTTTCACCGCCGTTGCCCCCAGAATGTAGGCGCCCGGTGTCTGCCCGTTTTCCGTGACAAGCATGCCGCCATCCGTTGTCTCCATAAACGGCTCTACCGTAACCTCATCGGGAAGTGTCTCCAGCTGGCTAAATGCAGCGGACTGAAGGATCAGAGCAGTGCTCTTTCTGTCAACTCCCGTCGTAATCTCACTGCCGGATACGAGAGTCGGGAAAATGTAATAGGGATTATTCTGGTAGTAGCTCTTCGTATCGGCCGCCAGGCCATTTTCCATATTTAGACCGTAAGCGTTCATAACGGCATTCAGATTGGGTCGGTCCTTATCGGAATATCCGGTAAATAAAAGTACATTTCCGCCGCCATCCAGGTAGTCTGTCACCATGGTTTTCTCATCGTCAGCAAGATCATTTGCCGGTGCATTTATCATGAGAAGCTCGCAGTCCTCCGGGATCCCGCCTCCTGTCAGTAAGTTGATGGTATTTACCGTAAGGCCTGACTTTTCCAGCATATCGGAAGTAAGCGTACCTAACGCCGCCTCCCCATGACCTTCCGTCACATAGATATTTTTCTGCACATCATTTGTTACATAGGAGACAGCACTGGTAAGCTGGCCCTCTCCGTCGAACTCCGTCTCCTTTGCCTGACCGTAATAATAGTAAGACATCTGGTCATATTTAATGATATCGCTCATCTGGATCGTTTCCGTTTTTCCATTATCCTCACACATCACCAGAATCGTATTGTTCTCTGCGTTCAGCTGCTTTACCTGGTCCGGGTGCAGGACGGAATCCACGTTCTCTACCTTAATATGATCCGAGAGATCCGCATACCGGTTAACAAAGCTTGTAATTCTGTCATCCACCGCCGATGGATCTGCCACCACGTAAATCGTTACGTCCTTATCGAGGGATGCGAGAAGCTCCTTCGTCGTATCTCCCACCGTATAAATCTGTGTACCGCTCAAATCCCACTGGCGTACCTTTTCAGGAAGACGGCCTACGATCATATTTAACAGCACGACAGCTGCGATTACGATCACAGAAAGGATCGCCGCGTAGCCGCCCTTTTTTAGTTTTCTTGTCATTTCCAGCCTCCTAGTTTTGAGTAATTAGCTCCATCTGCGTTTTTCCACGGACTGCACGGTCAGAAATACCAGCAGAAAAATAATGCTCGCATAGTAAATGAGACCACCTGCATCAAAAATATAGTTGTTGGCAAAATTCTGAAACACATCCGTAACCGCAATCTTCTCTACAAGATTTACGAGAGCGCGGTCAAACATGCTCTTTTTGGCAACATACGCTCCCACCAGGGCGACGATTCCCGCCGCCTCCAGCACAAACGCCAGAAGGTTATGGCTCGTTACCCGATGAAGGATCACCACGCAAAGTGTCCAGAGAAGCAGGAAGCCCACCAGCGAGCCGGAGGCCGAGGTCGGAAGGAAGTTCACGAGGCTGGGCCACAAAAGCAGCAGCAAAATGACTCCGAAGGTTCCCACCGCCGCGATAATCTGGCTCTCTGTTGTGGACGATATAAACATTCCAATGGCAATGTAAACACAGCCCAGAAGGAAAAACGCCAGGATTGACGCGTAATCCGTCTTTAAGTATGCCGTTCCGTTCATCTTTATTATGAGCGGGCAAAGGCAGGAAATGAGGACCGGAACCGCAAAAACAGTAACCATGGACAGATATTTGGCCAGAACCATTTTCGGTACGGAAACCGGTGATGTGAGAAGCAGCTGGTCCGTCTTCGTCTTCCTGTCATCTGCAAAGCTTCTCATGGTCAGAACCGGAATGCCGATCATCACGATCGTTACCATGCCGGACAATGTATAGGAAAAATACGGATAACCGCTCATCAGATTGTAAGCCATGAAGTAAATTCCGACAAACAGAACCAGAAACGCGATGAATACATATCCGGTCATGCATTGGAAATACGACTTCAATTCCCTTTTATAAATCGCCGCCATTTATACTTCCTCCTTTTCGGTTTCTGCCGTGAAGTCTTTGTCAGGATCATTTTCCTCTTCTACCGCGTACGAAGCATTGTCGGGATTAGTTTCCTCTTCTGCTGCGTACAAGGTATTGTCGGAATCAATTTCCTCTCCTTCCGCGCCCGAAGCATTGTCCGCAGTCAGTTCCAGGAATACTTCTTCCAGAGATGCCTTTGAAGTATGCATGGATAGAATCGGGATCCTCCGGTCTGCAAACGCAAAGAAAATAGTCTCTCTGATGTCCGTCTGCTGAATGATATTGATGTCTTCGATTTCTTCACTTTCCTCTCTCTCTTCGCTCTCTTCTCTCTCCGCGTCCTCAGCCCTATCTTCCAGGCAATTCTCTCCCATCAGCTGGAAGGTCACCTTCCTCACGCCTTCCTCGCCGCTCTCGCTCACCGCGATTTCCTCTGCTCCGTCAATCGCTTCGAGAATCTCACGGATCTCTTCTTCCTGTCCCTTGACGAGCAGTTCCATGCCGGCGGCCCCGGCCATCTGACGCTCCAGATTCTCCGGCGTGTCGCTGGCAATCAGCTTTCCACGGTCAATGATCAGGATATGGTCGCAGACCGCGCTGACCTCGGAAAGGATGTGGGAGCTTAATATCACTGTGTGTTTTTCTCCCAGTTCCCGGATCATATCCCGGATCTCGATAATCTGTTTTGGATCGAGGCCTACAGTCGGCTCATCTAAAATGATCACAGGAGGCATACCTAGCACCGCCTGGGCCAGCCCGACACGCTGCCTGTAGCCTTTTGACAGATTTCGGATCAGCCTTCCCTGCACGTCTTCCAGCTTCGCCAGCGCTACCACCTCGCCGATGGCACTTTTTCGTTCCTTCTTCGGTATCCGTTTTAATTCCGCTGCAAATTCCAGCTGCTCCATAACCGTCATATCGACATAAAGAGGAGGAAGCTCCGGCAGATAGCCGATACATTTCTTCGCTTCCTCAGGTTCTTCCAGTATGTTGTGTCCGTTGATCAGGACATCTCCCTCCGTAGCACCGATATAACCGGTCATGATGTTCATGGTAGTCGATTTTCCGGCGCCGTTAGGTCCTAAAAAGCCGTAAATCTGACCGTCTTCGATGGTAAAGTTCAGATGATCCACTGCCAGATGGCCGCCGTAATCTTTTACGAGATTCTTTACTTCTATCAACTCGTTCTCCTCCTGAATTCTATATTTACACGGGCGCGGGAAAGGGCCGCTGACATCTGGCCTCACCGCACGCCTCGCATATTCGGTGTTAATACATAGGGTAAAAAATAAATGTGTTGATTCTGTGTTCATATTTTGATGTTTCTGTGATAAAAGTGTGAAACAAAAAAGCAGAGGCAGCTGAAACGCATCCGCGTCCAAGCCCTCCTCTGCTTTATTACCTCCTGCCGGCGTCATTTCTCCGTGCTTCTCTTCTGAAGCATCACCGTCAGGATAAATTGATTTTCTTTCACCTCATATTCCGCGCTTCCAAGGTATTTTTCAGCGCTCTTCCGAATATTCTGAAATCCCAGTCCATGCCATTTTAAATCGTCCTTTCTGGTTATCAGCGAAAAATCGGACGAATCTCTGCTCAGAACACCATCGAAACTATTCCGAATCACGGTAAAGAACATATTATTTCTGCAATAGGAAGAGATTTCAATCTCTGGTGTGGCCTCCCCTCTCTGCTCCTTCAGTTTCTGGCACGCTTCTATAGCATTGTTTAACGCATTATTCAGGATAATGCTGATATCGAAGGCGCTGATTCCAAAATCCGCAGGAAACCGGAACGAACATTGAAAAATGATCCCGGCAGCCTCCGCCTGTTTCTGCTTGCCGTTCATCACCACGTCTGTCACGGGATTCCCGGTGTGAAGCGAGTAATTAAACGTATCCAGAGATTTCCCGATTCCTGCAAGGTAATTCCCCAGCTCGCTGTCTCCCTCCTCCACCGCGATTCCCTCGACGGCCAGAAGGCTCTTAATATCAAACAGATAATTCTGCATATCATGTTTTACCGAACGTATCCCCGTATAGAGCTGCTCAATCTCCCCTATGTGGTTCTGCATCTGTCCCATTTCCTGCTCCAGAATGACGGCACGTCCTTTTTCTTCTATGTATTCCATCAGCTGCCGGTAAATATCATAGGCAAACAGAATTCCCATCAATGCCGACAGGAGCAGCAGAGGAATCAGCAGGTAAAGCACAAATCCGTACTTCGTCGCCCAATCCACTGCCACCTGGAAAAACAGAAACTTCTTTTCAATCTCCAGAAAGAGATATACGATCAGGCCTGTAAAGCTGGGCATCAGCAGAAACAACAGTTCCTTTTTGTGAATACTGTCCAGCGAATTCTTCATGCACCGTGCCAATTTTATGGAAGACAGTGCCAGTATGACACAGGTCAGAAGAAGGCTGAAACAGGGGCCTGTATTCAGCGTCAGATCGTAACGCGGTTCCGCCATCCCCCATTCTGAAACGTCGCTAAAGGGCCAGTAGGTAAGTGTTTTTATCACAATTTCCGGAAAATACCACAATCCATAATGAAGCCTGGTAAATTTTCCAATATAAAACCACAGGCTGCTGCAAAGAGAAACGATCGCCCAGAACGTAACGATCAGATACATCTTTTTGCTGGCTGTCCCCTTATAAAAGACTACGACAAATAAAATCAATACCGCCAGATGGCCGGCAACGCTCCAGATATCCCCCAGCTTGCCTGTCATATGTACGGAAATATAATAGAGAACACCAAGCAGCGGGACGCAAAAGCGCCGCTTCTTAAATCTCGGCTCCAGAAAACATCTTAAAAGATACATCAGACAGATCGTCTCCGTCAGCAGTAATAAGAAGGAGATATAATCGGACACAGAAATAAGCACTGAAAAATTTGTATATAAGCTCTCAAGACGTTCCGGTGTCATAACGTCCGGTGCCGACACGGTGTCTGTAAATGGAAAAGCGGCCTCTGAGCCGCTGTAAAGCAATGATTGATACCACATAAATGCCCCCTCTGGCAGATGATCAGGCTACAATTCTCCTGATTCTTGCTTTTCATACGTAACTGACAAATTATATCATGTCTCCGCTCTCTTGGCGATACCCTAACCAAAAATCCCCCCCAACTTCCATGCCCCCTCTGCGCCCTAAAGATCCCCTCCTCCCTCTAAAGAGCCATCATATCAAAAAAGCCGCCGTCCCATCTGATCCCCTCATCCGGTACGGCAGCTCATCTCACTGGTTCACAAACCCATTTCCTTTGATTCCAGTTTACTATTCTTTTCCCTCAGACATCCTCTTCCAACTATTTCAATTCCTCCAGCGTATCCGTAATCAGCTTATCCATATCTTCCGCATACTGGTCCACCGTCAACTGGCCGGCCAGCACCTCGATCAGCTTATCTCTCAAATCATTCTGAATCGCCCCGGTAAATGCCTGGTAGCCCCACTCTGCACCCGGCTGCGGTCCGGTAGCTGCCAGCTCCTGAGAGAAGATCGTGAAGAATTCTTTTCCGTATTCATAGTCCAGACTCTCGTTGCCCTTAACCTGAGATAAATAGCTGTTTTCCACACAGTACTGCGCATTGTTCTCCGCCTTGGAAATCCATTCGATGAATTCCGCAGCTTCCTTTTCCACACCGGTGTTCTGGAAAGCAGCCAGGTACTTGCCGCCCGGTACGGAGGAACGGATCGCTTCCTTTGGCAGATAGGTGACGCCCCAGTCGAAGTCCGTAATCTCTTCCTTATAGTTTGCAATCATCCAGCTTCCCGCAAAATGCATGGCCACCTGACCGGTACGGAACAGGTTGTTGGGGTTTTCCGATCCCAGCCATACAGAGGTCGGAATAATTCCCTCGTCGTGCAGATCCTTAAAGAAGCTTACCGCCCTTTTCGTCTCATCTGTGTTGAAATTCGACGCCGTTAAATCGCTGTTTAACATGCTGCCTCCAGCCTCGTACAGCAGAGTGGTGAAACGCTGCGGAGACTTGTCATAGACCAGTCCGTATTTACAGTCGCTCTTATCCATCACGGTCTTCATGGCTTCCTTCCATTCATCCCAGGTCCAGATCTCATCCTCTGACTGCGGCACAGCCACACCGGCTTTTTCAAACGCCGTCTTGTTATAAATTAATCCATTGGCCGTTACATCCATGGGAGCCGCCAGGATTTTTCCGTCAAATATAAACTTTAAACCCTCGCCAAAGCTGTTCTGGAACGCATCCTTGTCCGACACGTATCCGCCCAAATCCACCAGCTGGTTCTGGAACGGCCCGATATTCGTAAGCCTGGCCAGCGCCGGAGCTTCCTTGCCGTTGATCATGTTCTTGATCTTGCTTTCGAGATCCGCATACGGAACTTCAATCAGCTCGATCTTGATATTCGGATGCTCCTCCATATATTTGTCGGCCAGTTTCATGAAGGATTCCCCCTCTTTTCCATCACTGAACCAGACGACATCCAACGTCTTTACTTCATTTTCGGCCTTCCTGCCCCCGCCGGAACAGCCGGAAAGCGTCCCCAATACCATAGCCCCTGCCAGCAGAACTGATAACCATTTCTTCATAATATCCTCTCCTTTACTCTTGATACGCTTATTTTATCAGTTATTTTGCACAATTAATCACAGATAAATCATCAAAAATCATACATTATTGTTCTTTTTATTCTGTGCATACTTTTTCGGTGTTATCCCCGTATTCTTTTTAAACACCGAGATAAAGTGGCTGTCACTGTTGTAAGAAAGTTTCAGCGCCACATCCGTGACCGAAGTTCCCTTTTTCAAAAGCGCTTTGGCCGCAATAATCTTCTGGTTCGTCACATACTGCAGAACCGTAAACCCGGTCTCCTTTTTGAAATAATGGCTCAAATAATAACGGTTCATATAGAATTTTCCCGCAATCTCATCCAGGTCCAGTTTTTCCTCCACGTGGGTCGCGATGTATTTTTTGATCTGTTCCACCCGCTCCCGGTACAGAATCGGGTCCCGGAACTTCTCCTCCTCCCCTTTCCGTTTCCGTTCCTCCGGATCCGGGGCAGTATGTTTCTCCTTCGTAAAAAACTTATACATCTCATTGATGGCGGTAATCAGCTCCAGAATGGAGAGGCGGATCTTTACAGACGCTTCATCACTGCTGCCGCTGCCTATATTTGTCTCGATTCTGGCCAGCAGCCGCTCTACCCGCTTCAGATTTTCCCCCTCCAGATAGAGCTTATGGACGAAATCATCACCCCTGTTCTCGAAAAACATGCCAAAGTCATAGCCAAACGCCTTTTTCATCGGTTCCAGCAGTTCCGGTTCAAACATCAGGACGTAACGGTTGTATTCCTGTCCCTCCGCCCCGCTGGTGCGGTGGTATTCCCGGTTGTTAATAAAAAACAGATCACCCTTCATCACACGGTAGACGCGGTCACCGATTTCCAGCAGCGCCCCGTCGCTTAAAAACAGAATAATCTCATATTGGTTATGAAAATGAAAGCCCTGCATCGACCAGTTTTGTGTACTTCCATGAAAATAATACAGAGATTCAAATTCTTCAAAAAATACGCGTTCTTTCATTGTCACAACCTCCTGGTGTACTGTACTGATGATGTTTCGGGTCATGAATGCCAGTAATCCGTCAATGCCTCCTGAAGGGCCAGTATCATCAGTGCCTGTCCATACGTCATGGGGCAGCACGGAATTTTATTGTAAAATTCCTTATCAAGCCCGATTGGGGTGCCATAAGATACATTCTTCACCGTTCCGTCATCGTCGATGTTGTCCAGCAGCCCCTTCACGGCCTTTTCTATGAGCCCCTCGTACTCTTCCCGTTTCAGAATTCCAAGCCTCACGCCCTGCATAATGCCCCTTAAAAATGCCGCGCTGGCGGAGAGTTCCAGGTAGCTGTCCGGGTCGTCGATTACCGTGTGCCACAGCCCCGTTTCCGGATCTGCATACCGTTTTAGTGCCTCCACCTGATTTTCATAAACCGTAAGGAAATGGCGTTTCAGCCCTTCCTCCATGGGAATTTCCTGGATCAGCTCCATTGCCACAATCGTATACCAGCAATTTCCACGCCCCCAGAGAATTCCGCCGTAATTGTCGTTCCGCTTAAAATTAAAGCCATGGTAAAACAGCCCCTCATTTTTATTCAGAAGGTATTTAATGTGGCACAAAACCTGATACTTTGCTTCCTCGATATAGTCCGGCCGGTGTAAGAGCCTGCCGGCCCTGGCCAGAAACAGCACCGTCATAAACAGTGTGTCGATCAGGATCTCCGAGTCATTGGGATTGCCGGTGATCATATGCTGAAAACAGCCGTCTCCGGTCCGGATCAGTCCTTTTTCCTCCATGATCCAGTCCGCCCATTCCCCAATAAAGGCGAGATAGGACTCCTTTTTTGTAATTTCATATAGGTAGGTGAGTGTCAGCATGGGGGAAGTCGTATTCACATTTTTTTCAACGATACCCTCCTCCATGCGTCTGTCATACCAATCCGTCAGGAATGTGAGCAGCTCCGGCTTCCGGCTCATCTCATAATACCGGTAAAGGCCGAAGAGTCCCACACCCTGCGGCCATTCCCAACAATTGATGTCGATCAGGCTGACCGGATATTTCTCCTTCATTCCATTATTTTTCAGTATCATCATCTTGTCAGATACAAGATTCAGCTTTTCTTCCATAATCTGCTTCTCAACCACGATCGCATTCCTCCAGATTTAATTTGCCCTCCACGTCCAGCGGATAGTCATAGACCGTTTCTCCGTTTACTTTCAGAAGGAAATCCGGGCCGGTCAGGAACTCCGTTCCCCTTTCATCCCTTACCACGGTCTCCTCCCCGTCTGTCCGAATCTCTATTTTCTTAAACGCAGCAAGCAGCGCATCCAAATCGCCGTACTCGTCCATACGTCCTGCCCGGATAACCCACACATTATCACGGCCCTGACTCATGAATTCCCGGAAACAGTTTGGTCCCTCCTGCTGCATGGTCAGCCCGTTCATCGCCTTCACCGCAATGTAAGCGCCGTCCTTTTCCAGGACAATGACGCCATCTTCCCCAAGATACCGGGTAAACGCAGAGAGAGGTATGTAAGCATGAGTATAGCCGATTCGTTCCTCCCTGCCAATCCGATACCGGAGAATCGCCGTATTGCGGTACTGGACTGCCAGAGGCAGACTCCCATTTCCGGCCCAGAAGTTAGGCCGGCCGCTGCCGTATGGGAATGACTCCCCCGGGTGGTTTACAAACACCTGGGCCAGTTCATCAATCACCGCCTGTACAATATGCTCCTGATACCCCTTCTGAAATGGTTTGAATCCCACCGCAGTCGAGAGCAGGGCATAAGCATTCTTATACAGATAGAGATTCACATGCTTCTCAAACCCTTGAGTATTCCTAAATATCAGTTCCTGATTCTCCTTTAACGCTCCGTAAGGCTTAAACACCTCCGGCGCCGCGTAGTCTCCGAGAGCCAGCGGAATACAGCCATTGCAGGCCCGGTTCAAATACCCGTCTCCATAGGCGAGATAGAGGAGAGACGTCGTGCCGGCATTGTAATTCCCCTTCAATTCCTTTTCGTAGGAGCGGCCGAAGCTGGTCATCACGGCTCCCTTGTGGGCATTCACCCGGAGTGAGTAAAAGATCATATCCAGAGCCCGTTTAGCCTTCTGATGGAATTCGCTTCCGGGCTCCGTCAAATTATAGAGTGTGCCCAAGCCCAGCACGTCTACCGGAATATAGGCGTTGGAGTTCCATTCGGTAATAAATTCTTCGAAGAAGCCCTCAAACCACTCGCGAAGCAGCTCCTCGCCTCTGGCGCTCACCTCCCGCCCGGTTTTCCCGCTGCCTGTGAAGATTCTGTCCGGAAGCCAGCTTCCCGCCAGATACTGGCAGCAATGGAATAAAAGCGCGTGATTCTCACTGAAAAACCACATCACGTCATCTCCCGGCTCATCGATCCAGTACCGGAAGCCGCACATGGCAAGCTCCAGCTCCTCCCGCATCTTCGGCGACAGACGTTCATAAAATGTATGGTAAATATACAGCATAATAATAAAATGGAAGTCCGAACAGTCCTTTCTCGCCCATACGCCGGGAAGTTCCGTGAGAAGGATCCGCTCCGCACGTTCCGTCTCGCGGCCCAGCTTTAAGAGCGCAGCCGCCTTGTATGTATTTTCCGGCGCATACTCTGTGATCACCTCCAGGATATGGCGCTTTCTCTCCTCCAGATCCGCCTCGTGATACTCTAAGAATTCTTTTCGGACCAGCTGATTTCCAATCTTACGCTTCAGAGAAATCCCCTGATGGTTTGCACATGCCGTAAAGTAACAGTATCCCGGCGGGATCTCATCAGACTCGAAAAGCTCCAGAACCTTCTGTTCCTGCTCCAGTTCATAGCGGAAGGTACGTACCAGACCTTCCTGTCCCTCCATTTTCTCGATAAATTCACCTGGGGCAACTTCAACCGTGACAGGCAGAGGACAGGAAAATGGATTCGATATATTTAGCTTCACCGTCTCACTGATATACGCTTCCTTATCAAAATACATCTGATCCAGCATATTTTCCATCCGCCCGATCACGTCTGCATCCACTTCATCCCTCACCGGCACCAGCATGGTAAGCGACGCGTCTCCCAGGCGTTTTAAGCGGAAATAGTAGTCCGTGTCCCGCTCCGCCAGATCATCGAGGCAGACCAGAAGCCGGTTTTTTCCCGCCTTAAGCGGCAAAACGACCGTCGTCTTCTTCACCATGTTCCTTGTAAATGGGGTAAAGTCCGTGACAAACGCCCCATCCACCCAGATTGTAACACCGCCGCAGGTTTCCAGCTCAAACTCCACATCACAGTCCGTCTCCGCCTCCAGCAGTACATAACTGTACATGCGCAGCCAGGTCGGACAGTAATAGAATCCAGAGCCATCCACGCCCGTGTTGCCAAACGGAAAGTACGGAATGAGCGGACGCGTCTGCCCGAAGACCTCCACATTTTTCCCGTCGGCGGCCCCGTCAAGTTCCAGATAATCCGGCATATTCTCCTGCCTCTTCCTGACAAACTCTTTTCTGCACGGATTTTCATGGATTGCAAATCCCTTTTTCAGCCACTCATTCACCCGGCCGTGCAGCTTCACCTTGTCAAACTGCTGAACCTCCGTGAAGACACCGGCGGTCAGAAATCGGTTGACATAACCTTCCGCAAACAGCGGATATTCCAAGTACTTCATAGCAGACCCTCCTCTTATTCCTTTACTCCTCCGGCAGTCATGCCGCCGATAATATATTTCTGAAGCGTTACAAATACAATAATCACCGGTATCATCGAGATCACGGACATGGCCAGAAGGCTGTTCCAGTCCACAGAATACTCACCCGAATAGTTGGCCAGGGCCAGCTGGATGGTATAGCGTTCCTTTCCGTTAATTACCAGCTTCGGCCACAGATAGTCGTTCCATCTCCACATGAAGGAGAAAATACAGAGAACCGATATGACCGGCTTTGCCATGGGAAGCATGATCTTTAAGAGAATATTAAACTCCGACGCGCCATCGATTCGGGCCGCCTCCATATAGGCGTCGGGAATCCCCACATAGTACTGGCGCACCAGGAACACCGCCGTCGGGGATGCGACCGCCGGTATGATAAGCCCCCACAAATTATTGTATAGATGAGTCGCCACAATCACCTTGAAAATGGGGATCATAATGACTTCCAGCGGTACCATCAGCGTCGCAAGGACGATTCCAAACAGGATTTTGTCCCCCTTGAAATGGTACTTGGCAAATGCATAGCCGCTCATCACATTTACCACTATAGTCAGAAATGTGGCCACAAGGCTGACAAATACCGTGTTGAAAAAGTATATGCCAAAGTGGCCTTCCGCCATGGCCTTTGTGTAGTTATCCAGAGACGGATTCTTCCCCAGCAGGCTGGGCGGCCAGGAAAACAGCTCGCCGACGCTCTTAAAGGAAGAGCAGATCACCCAGACTACCGGCATCAGAAACAAAAAGGTCAAAACCAGAAGAAGAATCCATTTGAGCCCCTCTGTACAAATTTTCTTTGTTTTAGTCTGCATCCTGCTCACCTCCCTGATTCAGTTTGAACTGAATAATCGTAAACAGTGCCAGGATAAGAAACAGCGCCATGGTCATCGCACTGGCATAGCCCATCTTATTCTTTTCGAAGCCCGTCTCCTGGATCATCTGCACCATGAATTTCGTAGCCCCGGCCGGACCGCCCTGGGTCAGGGAATATACGAGGGGATACGTCTTGATGATCGATACCGTGGATAAAACCAGCACCAGAAGGCTGGTAGGTTTCAGCAGAGGAAGCGTGATGAACCGAAACTGCTGCCACGCGCCTGCACCATCGATTCGGGCCGCCTCGTAGTATGTCTCAGAGATCGCCTTGATTCCCGACACGAACATGACCATGTAGTAGCCTGCCATGCTCCAGACCGTGACAAAGATCACGACTCCCATGGCATTGTTCGGATCAGTCAGCCATTTGACCGGCGTCCGGTCCATGGCAGTCAGCAGGTAGTTGACCAGGCCAAAATCTTCTCCCAGTAAAAAACGCCAGGTAAGTCCGACGATGATCGTGGAAATCATGGTCGGCCAGTAGAACACCGCCCGGAAGAAATTGCTTCCGCGAATCCCTCCAGTCAGCAGAACCGCCAGTCCGAGGGCCGCCACATAGACCGAGGGGACGGATACCAGAGTAAATATAAGCGTCCTCACAAACGAGTTCCAGAAGCTCTTATCTCCAAAAAGCGTCACATAATTTTTTACTCCCACAAATACCTGGGGATTCACGCCATCCCATTTCGTCAGCGATATCCACAAGCCGTTCAGCGCCGGAAAAAACAGAAACAGGCCGAAGATAATCATGGTCGGAGCCAGTAAAAGATACGGGAATATTTTCTGCTCAAAGCTCTTCATTTCCAGGTCCTCCTTTTATTTTTTATTATTATAACACTATTTTTTTTGTAAAAATCTTGTTTTCTTATGCAAATATAACAAGATATTGTCACCAAGAACGTTATTTTTTTAACATTTGCACGAACAGAGCGTCAGGCTCACTTAAACCCCAGTACCGGCTCCGGGATGTTTCAGCAGCTACATTTTTTACGGGTGTGCAGAACTCACAGCGTTTTTTCGTTTCACAGAGCAGGCTTTTCTATAACGAAAAAAGTGACAGGTGATTTTTCGCAATCACCTGTCACTTTTTCAATTAAAGTTCAGAAAAAACCGGCAGCCCGCGCAGCAACTCCATTTTCTACAGTTTCCTGCATACAGTAAATTCTTCCGTCTACGTCAATTCCTGCATCCATTCAGCCCGGACCTGCACCTCCGAAATATATTCAGCCGGATCCGCGGATATATGGACATCGATCCACATCAGATCCATAAACGGCGGTTTCAGGACAATCCGATGTTCGGCGGCGTATGCCCTTATGATATCGGCCTGACGGAGGCTGTCTGTCACCCCATGGTAACAGACCGATAAATAGGTCCCGCCGGGTATGTCAATGTCTCCCTCCTCATCAAACATGACCGCGCTCTTAAAAAGCGCATTATCGCCATTACTGCCATTATCATCATCTTCAGACATCACGGAAGCCATCCGGTTATTTCCAATCATATAAATTTTTCTGTGATTCTGCGCCAGAAGCTGCATCATCAAAAGATCCATATCTTCGTCTGTACTATAATCCTTACGGATCTCAAAGGCTTTTCTGGGTTCTAATTCCAGAGACCTCACTTTTCCAATCTCAAGTGCCTGGGCCTGCCTGATGGTTCTCACCTGCTCCTGTACCATTTTTTGCAGATTCGTCCATTCATTTATTTTTTCGGCAATCACCCCCAGCTCTTCACAAAGCAGCTCCTGAGTCGTCTCCACCGTATGATTTTGAAAGTAATCCCTGATTCGGGTCACCGAGAAACCGAGATTCCTCAGATTCGTTATTACATTCATTCTCCAGATACTCTGACTGTCATAATACCGGTATCCGTTCTGGCCGCGAATCGGCTCCAGGATCCCTTTCTCCTCGTAGTAACGAAGCGTATCCACTCCCAGATGATACATTTTGGCGATTTCCCCTATGGTATAATACCTCTCCTTTGTCATTCGATAGTTCCCCTTGTCCGGTTCCATACAAACAATCCCCCTATCTGCATTTTGTACATTCAGCATTTCTGCTCTTACTTTATCACAGAATTTCGGTTTTTACAAAATATTATCAAGGCCCTTCTTTAAGGCTTGACTCTGGGACAATACCAGGGTTTATACTGAAAGCACAAAATTTATGGCAATATTTTCAAGTAAAAAGTGAGGTTATAGTATGAATCTGGACGGCAAATCTTTAAAAAGCAGCTTTATCCGCTACATCATTCCATCCATTCTGGCACAGTGGGTCTATTCACTCTACTCCATGGTAGACGGCATGTTCGTGGCAAAAGGGGTCAACGAAATCGCACTTACCGCGGTAAATCTATCCTACCCGTTTGTTGCGTTTCTCTTTGCGATCTCCCTTCTGTTTGCAGTGGGAGCTTCCACCATTGTCTCGATACTGCTGGGGGAGAACCACCATCAGCGGGCCTGCGAGGTATTTACGCAGAATATTGTTCTGCAGGTAATCTTTTCGCTGGTGATTGCGCTTCTGGTCATGTTGAACCGGGAGTCCTTTGCCCGTTTTTTAGGTGCGCCGAACCAGCAGACTGCCGATTACGTGATCCAATATATAACCTGGATTGCACCGTTTTCCTGCGTTTACCTGCTCTCCTACTCCTTCGAAATTTTATTGAAGACCGATGGTTACCCGAAAAAAGCAACTTTGATCGTTATTTTGGGCGCTGTGGAAAACTGCATTCTGGACTGGTTTTTCGTCATGGTGCTTCACAAAGGAATTCAGGGTGCTGCCTTTGCAACCAGCCTCTCCCAGGCCACGGTAATTATTCTGTACCTGCACCATTTTCTGAGTGGGAAAGGCGTATTGAGCTTCAAACGCTTTAAGCCGGATTTCGGTATCCTGGTCCGGCAGGTGCGCAATGGCTTTTCTTCCGGTGTTACGGAGATGTCCTCCGGTATGGTGACCTTTCTATTCAATCAGGTCATCCTGATGTATTTGACTCAGGATGCGCTGGTCAGCTACACCATCATCTCCTATGTCAATAACATTGTTGTACTGTCCGCTACCGGTATCGCACAGGGAGCACAGCCATTGATCAGTTATTACTACGGACAGAAGAGTCTGGATAAATGCAAATCGCTGTTCCGCTACAGTCTTGTGGCTGCTGGCGTGGTGTGTACCGTATCGTTTGCCGTCTGTTTCATCCTGGCACGCGGTATCGTGGATATTTTCATCGGACCAGAACTACAGGCTCTGCGCGACAGCTCCGTGACTGCGTTCCGCATCTTCGCAGCCTCCTTCCTGCTGGTTGGCTTCAACATCGCGGTCAGCGGCTACTTTACCTCTGTCGAGCGGGCCGCCGAGGCTCTCGTCATCTCTGCCGGCCGCGGCCTTGTCCTGATGGCAGGCTGCCTGATCGTCATGACGGGAATCTTTGGAGGAGCAGGCATCTGGTGGTCTCCTCTGGTATCGGAAACCGCTTGCCTTGCCGTTACAGGGCTGCTGCTGCTGATTTACTGCCGGAAGGACGCCTTCTGGAATCAAAAAGAACGGTTCGAAGTGTTCAGAACGCCAAAAAGTGCTGTCCGATAAGGGGCAGCACTTTCTTTTGTCACAGATGGAATTCCACGCCTGAGCATTTATACCATTTTTCCATCGAACACCACCGCCTGATAAGCCTTCAGCAAATACTTCTCTCCCTCCCGTTCCGGCGCTCCCGCGTTGCTCAGCAGGCACATTCCATCAGTCAAATTGCTCATGGAAGCAATCGGGATCTCCTGCTCCGTCTTTTTAAAGTTCACAGCCACAGTTACGGTCCGCCCGTTCCATTCTCTCTCATAAGCGATCACCGCAGGCAGCTCTTCCATCACCGGCCGGACCGTTCCTTCCGCAAACACCGACGCATACGGTTCCTGATGGCGCAGCGCAGTCAGCCTCCTGTAAAAGGCCAGAAGGGAATCACCGCGTGCTTCCTGCTCTTTCACGTTGATGTCCTGATAGTTTTCGTTTACCTTCAGCCACGGCGTTCCATCCGTAAATCCGGCGTTCTTTTCATCGCACCACTGCATCGGAGTCCGCGCGTTGTCGCGGCCCAGTTCTCCGAAGTATTCCAGGACCTTCTGTGGATCCTGCTTCTGCTCCAGTGCCTCCCGGTACATTCCCTTTGCACGCACATCGTCCATCTCCTCGATAGAGTTCCACACCGCGTTGGTCATGCCGATCTCCTGACCCTGATAGATAAACGGGGTCCCATAGAGATAGAAATACATGACCGCCAGGGCCGAAGCGCCTGCATATCCAATCTGATCCTTTTCCAGATATTTGTTAACACAGCGGGACTGGTCGTGATTTTCCAGAAACAGCCCGTTCCAGCCAATCTCACTGGTAAACCGCTGACTCTTTAAAATCCTCTTTTTCCACCGTTCCACGGCTTCCACGGAAGATTTGTCCGCCTCACCTTCCATGTTCTCCCAGGTAAAATCAAAGATCATGGAGAAATATCCATGTTCTCCGGCATATCTGCGGAACGTTTCCTCTCCCACGCCCGGGGCCTCCGCCACGGTCATACAGTCATGCAGGTCGAAACATTTCTCCTTCATTTCCGCCAGGAAATCCCCGATTCCCGGATAGTCCGTCAGGTTTTCAATCGGGTAGCGAAGGCCGTCCTCCGTCTCCCTGGAAGCAAAGGTTAAGTCTTTCTTGATGAAGGTGATTGCATCCACCCGGAATCCAGCCACGCCCTTTTCCAGCCACCAGTTGATCATCTCATAGATTTTCTCCCGCAGCTTCGGGTTTTCCCAGTTCAAATCCGGCTGTTTTTTGGAAAATGTATGGAAATACCACCGTCCATCCGGAAGCTGAGTCCACACGGAGCCGCCGAAATTGGACCTCCAGTTGTTCGGCTCTCCGCCGTCTTCTTTCTTTCTAAAGTAGAAGTATCCTGCTTCCTCACAGTCCGGGTCCTGCTTCGCCTTTACAAACCACTCGTGTTCGTCGGAACAGTGGTTGACCACCAGATCTAGGATCACCTTCATGCCCCTTTTTCCAGCCTCGGCCAGAAGCCGGTCCATGTCGTCATTCGTGCCAAACATCGGGTCTACCTTATAGTAATCAGAGATATCATATCCGTTATCATCCATGGGAGAACAATACATCGGGCTGACCCAGATCACATCCACTCCCAGTTCCTTTAGATAATCCAGCTTTTCCGTGATGCCGTTTAAATCCCCGATTCCGTCTCCATTGCTGTCCTTAAAGCTTCTGGGATAAATCTGGTAGACTACTGCCTTTTTCCACCATTCTGCCGCCATAATTCTCTCCTTTTAATGAGTTACTGTTTATTTGATCGCGCCATCTGTAATACCCTTAACAATATACTTCTGACAGCACAGATAAAAGATGATAATTGGTATGATACACATAATCAGTCCTGCGGACGCTAAATCCCAGCGCTTTGCAAACTGTCCGAAGAAGAGATAGGTCTTTAGCGGAAGTGTCTGCCAGCCCGGCTTGTTGATAATCAGGGACGGAAGCAGATAATCGTTCCAGATCCACATCACATTAAGCACCGCAACCGTGATTAAAATCGTTCTCATAAGCGGAATCACGATGGAGAAAAACAGCCGGAAGGAACCGCATCCGTCAATGGTAGCCGCCTCCTCCAGTTCCTCCGGAATGTTCTTGATGAAGCTGTGGAACATAACGATGGACATGCTGCTGCCGAAGCCCATGTACATAAAGATCAGCCCCTGCGGGTTCATGATTCCGATACGGCTGGCAAATCCCACCAGCGGAAGCATCACGCACTGGAACGGGATCAGCATGGAGGCCGCAAACAGGAAGAAGATGATCTTGCTGGTCTTTGTCTTATACCGGACTAAAACCCACGCCGCCATAGCCGAGATCAGCAGGATCAGAACCGTTGCAATCACCGTGATCGTCAGGGAGTTCACAAAAGATCTGATGTACTCCAGCGCCTCAAACGCATTTGGGTAGTTTACCAGTGTAAAGGTAGCCGCGTTCGGGAATCCGATGACATCGGTGAAGATTCCCTTCGTATTCTTAAATGAGTTCAAAACCAGAATATAGATCGGGAACAGGAACAGACAGCCGAGAAAAAGTCCGGCAGCCCCCATGATAATCCTCTGAGCACCTTTGGAATCACGTTTTACATTCTTCGTCTCTGCCATTACATCTCTACCTCCTTCCGCTTTGTGAGCACCAGCTGTGTCACACCGATGGCTGCCACCACGATCATAAAGATAATTGCCTTTGCCTGTGCAAATCCGAACTCATTGGCCCCGAATGCGGAGTTATAGATGTTCAGCGCCAGCATTTCCGTTGATTTATAAGGGCCGCCCTGAGTCAGCGCCAGATTCTGATCAAACATCTTAAACGAGTTGGAGATGGATAAGAACAGGCCGATCGTAAAAGCCGGCATCATAAGCGGCATGATAATGCTCTTTAACATATCCTTGTAACCAGCGCCGTCGATACGGGCCGCTTCTTTCACGGACTCGGGAATCTGCTGAATCTGCGCGATATACACAATCATCATATAGCCGGATAACTGCCATACAGTAAGGATCAGAAGTCCCGCAAATCCGGTGACCGGGTCGGCAAGCCATCCGTTAAGTGCCTGCCATCCGGTCGCCTTGGAGATGGCTCCGAAGATAGAGACGAAGATGAACTGCCAGGTAAATCCCAACAGCAGGCCGCCAATCAGGTTCGGCATGAAGAAGATGCCGCGAAGTAACGTCGCACCGCGGAACTTCTGCGTCACCAGAAGCGCCAGGGCGAACCCGACGATATTGACCAGCACCACCGCACAGATGGAAAACAGCGCAGTAAAGCCAAACGCGTGCATGAAGGAACTGTCTCTCGTAAATATTTCAATGAAATTCCGAAAGCCTACGAATGTAATTTCACTTCCCACGATTCCGTTCCAGTCTGTAAAGGCGTAAAAGAAGCCAATCAGCATCGGAATCAAAACAACCAGGGAAAAAGAAATCAATGCAGGAGCCAGAAATATCCAGAATCTTGCTTTGCTCTTTTTCATTTTTCCACCTTCCTCTTTCCGGGAATCCTATTTCTGAGACTCGCGCATGGACGCCCACTGCTTAATGCTGCTCTCCGTCACTTCATCCCATGTCGCCTGTCCGGCTAAATACTTCTGCACCTCGACGCCTGCTGCCTGCTGTCCCCATGTATTCGGTGCTCCGCTGTATACCCATCCGTTCATTGTATCTCCCGCCTCGTTGGCATCCATGATTCTCTGAGAAAGAGGATCGCCTGCCTTTAAATCGCCGAAGTTGTCATAAGGGGGAACGAATTTACAATCTTCTACTACAATCTTCTGTCCTGCCGGGTCTTTATATAACCAATTGATGAAATCCTTTGCCGCGGCTTTCTGCTCGTCGGTAACCTTGCTGTTGATCGCCCAGTAGCCTGACACACCTACGAAATACTTGCCGTCTGAGTATCCCGGAACCGAGTATGGAAGCATATCCAGCTTTGCCAGCACTTCCGGATCCGTCGTCTCTACCGCCGGTGCAATCCAGTTGCCCTGCTTGATGGATGCCACACGTTCAATCGCCAGTCCGCCTTCCAGGGAAGCCGTGTAATCGACGGAGTTTAAGTTTGCGGTATTGTCCGCGTTGGTGGTGTAGCTGGCCTGGAAATCGACCATCGTCTTATAGTCGGCAAAACCGGTGCCCGGAAGAACTGCGGCGTCGTAAGCAGCCTTTGCCGTGTCAAAGTCGTGAGTCAGTGCCACGTTCACGTCGTGGTCGCCTGCGATCCAGAGCTCCTTAGTAGGATATTCCATAACCGCTTCCAGATTCGGATACTTCTCCCTCATCTCGCCGCTGTCGATCTTCGCCTTCAGCGTATCGAAACCGGCCTTCATGCCCTCATACGTCATCATGGATTCAAAATCGACGCCCGCGTCCTCAAACATCTGACGGTTCACAACAAATCCGTATCCTTCCATATAAAGCGGAACCGCAAGCACCTTGCCATCCTTTGTAAACATATCCGTGGTTCCCGGCAGTGCATTCTTAAGCACCTCCAGATCTGAGATATCCTCCAGAATATCGCCGTAGTCCTTTAAATCCTGGAAACCGCCGACGGAAAAGATGGTTGGCGGATCGGACTGCATCTTTGCCTTTAAGGAGGCAGCGAAGTCGTTGCCGGTTACTGCTTCCAGATTGATCTTCACATCCGGATGGGACTCCTCGTAAGCCGCGATCGCCTTTTTGTAACCCTCGTTTGCTTCAATCTTACTCTGGTAAATCGTAATCTCTGTTTTTGCCGATTTGCTGCCCCCTGCGCCGCATCCGGAAAGAAGTGATGCCGCCATTACTGCTGCCAGACCGAGTGCCGCTGTTCTTTTTGCCTTCATAAAAATATCCTCCTTGTTATAAGCGCCCAGTGACCTTCTTGTAGTCACTTGTGTGCGATACATGTCATCTCCACTCAGCGTGCCCCGTTACCTTGGGTATCATGAGATAATCCACGAATCTGGTGAAGTGATTTTTCCGAATATGGAACTGTTCCATATTTTCCTATTTTTAAAGTTCCACAATGTGTGGAACTGTTCCATGTGCTTAATATACAACTTATGAAGTATTTTTTCAAGTACTTTTTTACATTTTTCCTACAATCATCATTTTTACTAAATTTGAGCAGTCATTTTGTTGCACATTTACAAAAAAGGCCTCCTGCTCTATATTTTACTTGTACCAGCCGCCCCAGCCTGTATTGAAAAACCGCGCCTGCTTCCGGAAACTTCCGTTTCCCGGCCAGACGCGGTTCAAATCAGATTTTCACTGATCACCTTCTATATCGTATCCCCCTCTTTATAGCTCACAGGCACGTAGACCGCATCGTTCGCCAGCGGCTGCCCATTAATCAGCTTTACCAGTACCTGGACAGCCTCCTTTGCAATAAGAGCCACGTCCTGCTGGATCGATGCGATCGTCCTGTAATTGAAGTCAGTAATATATGTCCCATCGTATGCTATGATTTTAAGCTGCTGCGGCACTTGGATATTCAGCTCCCTTGCAGTCTTTAAAAATGACGACGCACAGAGGTCATTGGCCATAATTCCGTCCAGATCCGGGTATTCCGCCAGAATCTCTCTGGTCCGCTGAATACTTCTGGGGTAGTGGATGACATCATCCCACAGGAACTCCTCCGTGATGACCTCCGCTCCCGCCTCCTGCATCTTCCTGATGAAATTCAATCCGCCGCGGGAGGACGCCACGGTCTTCGCCTGCGGATCGATTAAATTCAGCACCTTCTTACAGCCCTTCTCCAGCATCTTATCCGCCGCGATTAAGCCGCCCTGTGTGTGATCCGAGGTCACCAGGGGGATTCCCGGGATAATCCGGTCCAGGGACAGAATTGGTTTCTGAATCTGCTCATAATATTTATCCGGAAGAAAGGCCGCTCCGACAATCATCCCGTCGAACAGGTTTCGTTCCAGCGTATCTAAGTACTGCCGTTCAATATCCTTCTTGCCGGACGTATTGCACAGCATCATGTTATATCCGTATTTGTTCAGCTCCAGCTCCAGAAAACTCCACAGTGACGAAAAGTAAGGATGCACGATCTCAGGCGCCATGACTCCGATGATTCCTGTCTTCTGCTGATACAGATTCCGTATCCACTGATTCGGCACATAGTCCAGTTCATCCACGGCCTCCCTGATCTTTTCCTTCGTCTCTTCTGCCACATAACCGCTCCCGTTTAGTGCGCGGGAGACTGTACTGGGAGCCACCCGGGCAAGTCTGGCCACCTCTCTGATACTTGCCATTTTCCCACTCCTTTTGTCTCTGTCATTTTTATTTCTGTCATCTTTGTTTCTGTCACTTTTGTCTCTGACAGCGATTTCCGGCTCAGGCATCATCATGCTGCCGGCCTCTTCTGTATTATCATACCATTTATGGAACTGTTTCACAATACGGATACGTAACAAAATCCAAAGGGGATTTTTAGCTATTTTTCAGTATTTCCTCCGAACTAATGGCTGAAAAATTCTACGGTTCCCTTCCTGTCAGCCCAAATTCTTCCTTCAGTTTCCCGAATCTCTCCTTTTCATGCTTCATGACCTCAAACAGGGGATTGTACAGGCAGTGCTGCATGACATCCGCATCCTTTAACACTTCGTCAAACGGTGCGTGGGTTATCTCCTTGCTGCTGTGATGATAGATTGCACTGCAGATTACATCAATCTCCCCAGCCTCAAAGCACTTCATGGAATTCAGTAAATCCCTGGCCATGGCCGATCCCTTATGCGCGTGATCCCTGGGATCCATCGTCGCATACGTATGAATATCATGAAGCATCCCGGCAACCGCCGCCAGCTCGGCGTTCTCATTTCTCTTTAAGGCAATCAGCACGCAGGCCTGGGAGACCCCGTACAAATGCATATACCCGCATCTTCTTTCACCGGCATCGGCGATGTTTAAAAGGACAGCGTCAACGGCTTCCCGCACTTTCTCAATTCGATTCATGGATTTTCCTCCTTAACATGTTGACACCATTCTAACATATATCAATTGACTTTACCACCGCGGCACATTTCTGGCCCAAATACTTTGAACCGTATACCAGCGGCGTAGTTCGGCGAATTGATGAGTGTGCACTCGGAGTCATCTCATAGCTTAACCAGAAAAAATACAGGAGAAATGCAGCCGCTCAGCCGCATTTCCCATGTCTCTACAGTTCTTCAATCTCTTCCAGAAACTTCTTAAACTCTTCCTTCGCTTCATCAATAAGACCCGTATCATACGAGGACAGTGCCTTCTCATACTTATGAAGCGCCGCCTCCACATACAGCCGTTTTTCTCCGATGCTTTCCTCGTAGATCCGTTCACCGCGCAGCAGCAGATACTTGTTTTCCTCCCGGTCTCTCGGGTGGATCTTCAAGTAGGACAGCGTCTCGAACCGCTCCTTAATCTCCTCATCCGTCATATCCACATCGCTGCCCTTAAATACCTCCTTCACCTGTTTCTGGCTGGAGACCACCTTCACCTCCACTTCCAGAATCGAGTTGATATCGTAGGTGTACGTCACGTCCACAGCCTCCTCACCGGCCCGGCCGGCAGGAACATCGATCATCAGCTCTCCCAGCGACAGGTTATTGGCCGCAAAGCGGCTCTCCCCCTGAAGCACATTGACGCGTATCTTCGTCTGGTTGTCGCTGGCGGTATAGAGCCGTTCCGTACGGCTGGCCGGGATCACCGTATTCCGGTCGATGATCGGGCAGAACACGCCGTTTTCAAACACGCCCTTCTCCCATTCCCGCACCACCTCGGTTCCCAGGGTAAACGGGCACACGTCCGTCAGGATCACCTCTTTGATGGATTCCCTCCGCTCCTTCATGGCGCCCTGAATCGCTGCGCCCAGAGCCACGGCCTCGTCGGGATTTACATTGGTGTCCGGCAGCATCTTAAACAACCGGCTCACAAACCGGCGGATAACCGGACTCTTGGTGGCGCCGCCCACCAGCACCACCTTGTCGATATCAGAGAGCCGGATATGGGCGTCTGATAAGCTTCGTTTTACCGGCTTCCGTATCCGCTCCAGAAGGTCTTCACACGCCTCCTCGTATCGGGAGAGCTCCACAGTAAATTCCATGATCTCCTCCCCGATCTTACAGCGCATCGAGGAGCTCCTGGCATCAGTAAATCCGATCTTGCACAGCTCCGCCTGCTTATGGATATGGCGAATCGTCTTCTCATCCAGGGACAGGCGGTCAAGCTCCCGGTATTTCTCGAAGAACATGTCCTCCAGAACCGCCGTGAAGTCCTCCCCTCCCAGGAAATTATCGCCCGCCACGGCGCGCACCTCTAAGATGGTATCGTAAAGCTCCAGAATGGATACGTCAAACGTCCCGCCGCCCAGATCGAACACCAGAAATCTGGCATGCTCCCGGTTCTGATACAGTCCGTAGGCGATGGCCGCCGCCGTAGGCTCGCTGATGATCCGCTCCACCTTGAGGCCCGCCAGTTCCCCGGCACGCTTCGTCGCCCGCCTTCTGGCATCGTTAAAATAGGCCGGCACGCTGATCACCGCCTCCGTCACCTCTTCCCCGAGATAGTGTTCCGCATCCTCCTTCAGCGCCCGGAGCACAAAGGAGGAGAGTTCCTCAGCCAGAAAGCTTTTATGACCCAAATGAAACTGCTTCCTGCTTCCCATATCACGTTTAAAGACGCTGGCCGTACTCTCCGGATGGAGCAGTCCGCGTTCCACCGCAGAGTCCCCCACATAAACCTGATATTCCTCATCTTCCGCCGAACGAATGTGAGGGGGAGTCTCCGCACATTCCGCCGAACGAACGTGAGGGGGAGTCTCCGAATCCATACTGACTACGGAAGGCGTCAAACGCCTCCCCAGCCGGTTCGGAATGATCTTCGGCCCCTCATCTGTATAATAAGCCGCCAGGCTGTTGGTCGTTCCCAAATCGATTCCAATGATCATTTCTTTCTGTCCACCTTCTTCTGTAAATTATCCAGCGCACACATCACCGCGATAGAATGGGGATTCAGCCGTACCGCCTCCCGGTACATAAGAAGCGCGTTCTCCTGATCGCCCATGGCCTCGTAACACCAGCCCTGGAAAAGGTATTTCTCATAGCAGCCCTGGTAGCGGCAGCCCTTGCACCGGTATCCCCGGTCCATCTGCCCGAACAGCTCCATGCCCTTCTCCCGTTCTCCCATCGCCAGATACAGCCAGCCCATCACGCCTTCCCGGGCCGGTTTGTAGGGGCCGTAGGCCAAATAGTCCTCCTCCGTTCCCTCTCCGGACTGCTTAAAATGCTCCAGCGCCGCCTTCGCATGTTCCTTTGCCGGACCGTATTTGCCCATCAGGTAATACGCCCGCGCAAGATACCGCTCATAGTCGAATAAATCGCCGTGATCCGTCGTTCTGGCAATCGCCCGTTTCAGCCAGGCCGCCGCCTTCGAATAGTTTTGCAGCTGATCCATATAAGCCTGGCCTAAATCGGACTGCCGCTCCGCCTTCTTATCCGCCGCCGCGTTCTCAATCCCTTTCTTATAAAAATGCAGGGCCTTTTTATCGTTTCCCTGGTAAAACCACAGATCACCCATACGGCTGTAGTAGTCGTCCATCTTCGTCGTATGGCCGTAGGCCTCCTCCGCCCTGTCATACTCCCCAAGGTAGGCGTAAAGCTGGCCAATCTCCTTCCAGAACGATGTGTAATCCGGAAACAGCTTCAGATCCTTCTGATAGCATTCGATCGCTTTCCGGTAATCCCCAAGCGCCTCGTAGCAGTCGGCCATATTGCTGTACGGAAGCAGGCTTTTGCTGTCCTCCATATATTCCACGGCCTTCTCGAAATATCCGATGGCCTCCTCAAAACGGCCCAAATACTTATAGCAGCACCCCAGATTATTATGCGCCGCCCAGTCCTCCGGGACATACTCGAGCGCTTTCTCGAAGTCGCGTATGGCCTCGTCGAGTTCCATGGCGTTCATGTAGATCAGGCCACGGTGCACCAGATAGTAGCAGTTCTCCGTAACCGCGATCTGACGGCTGATATAGGCGATAGAAGTGTCAAAATCTGCCCGTTTGTACTGATCCTCATATTTTTCCCGGTAGTAATCCGCCAGCTTCTCGCAGGCATCCCGATAACCCTCCTGGAGTTCCAGCGCCTTTTCAAAGTTCTCGGCGGCCTGCACCTTCATCTTCTTTCCCTCATAGCACAGTCCCCGGTTATAATAGAGGGAGGGCGAGCTGCGATAGACCTCCTCGGCGCCGGCGTATTCCGTCAGTGCCTCATTATATTTCTTCATATCCAGATAAATGTTCCCGCGCACCAGCCGGTACTGCATCCGGCCCGCATTTTTCCGAATGGCCTCGGCCATGTGGGACAGAGCCTCCTGAAACTCATCGTTATCCCAGTGGAGGAGGGCCGTCTCGAATTCCACCTCGGAAGTATCCTCAATATCCGTTTCACCCTCGATCTCCTTCATCAGCTCCCCGCAAAGCTTTAAGGGAAGCTCCCGGTCCTCCTTCTTCCCGGCCAGATTGCGCAGAATCTTCACCTCATACAGCTTGAGGCAGCTGGAAAACTCCACCCCGTTCTCCTTTGCCCGGTCGATGACTCCCTTGGCATCCTCAAACTGGTTATGATAGAAAAATACCTGCGCCGCCAAAAGATACGGCTTATAATATCCGGCGAAAATGCCTACCGCCCGGTGGTAATCATCCACGACCTGCTGACCCTTTCTCAGCTCATAGCACGCTTCCTGTCTGATTAGATAGGCCGGATAGTAATTCTCGTCTTCCTCCAGAATCTGATCGCAGACATCCACCGCCTGCTCATACTGCTTCGACTCACAGAGAATGTGGGCGAGGTACTGACGGTACCCCATCCGCTCCTGCTGGCTGTCCGCTTCTTTCGCCGCCCGTTCCACATATGCGGCCGCCTCCTCCTGTTCCCCCAGCTGGTAACAGCATCCGCCCAGAATATAGAGCGCCCGCCCCAGTCTGGATCTCCGTCTCTGATTCTCCTGCGTCCCGTCATCCACGGTCCCGGTAATCATACGGAGCCACTCCTCTAAATAGGGGCGCGCTTCCTGATAGCGCTCTGCCTGATATAAAACACGGCCGAACAGATTGGTGTAGCTGTATTCCTGTCCCTCTTCCGGTGTATAGTTCTCCAGATACCGGATCGTCTCATCGAGCCTCTCATTCTGGAACAGGCACCAGGCCAGCTCAATGGCCCCCTCTCCCGCCGGGATGTCCTTTCCCTCTTCATGGTACTCCGGATTTTCCTGAAGCCTTGTGATAAGCGCCTCATTGGCCTCCTTCAGCCGGCTCAGAATCTCCTCATCACGCCCGTCCAGCTCCAGAATCTCCATCATCCATTCCCGCGCCTGCCAGTACCGCCCCATCTCCATCAGACAGGAGACTGCGCCGGTTTTAGCCTGATAATAGTCCGGATAGTCGTTCAGCACTCGGGTCCAGACGGCATAGGCCTCATCCTTTTTTCCTTCCCGGTAACGGACACGTCCGATATAGGACCAGATATAAGGGTCATTTCTCATGGAACCGCTGCATGTTTCCTCCAGCTCATCGGCGAGACGCGCCGCGCCGGCCGCATCCTCCTCCGCAAGCAGGAGACGCAGACGCTCCACCTCCTCATAAGGATGCCAGACACCAAACGCCGCCAGATCGTCCAGCTCCTGCGCGCATCCCTCGAATTCATTCCTGTCCGTCTTTTTCTTCACCGCAAAATAGTGGTCCAGATAGCCGTCCACATTCTCTTCCCCCGCGCCCCTGCGCCGGAAATATTCGAACCGGATGAAGCCCTCATGTCCCACGTAATATTCGACATAATTCAAAAAATTCTTTGGAAATTTCTCTTCCAGAAATTCGATGTCTTCCACAATCTGAAAGTTTTTATCCAACAGCTTCCATATCTTCTGCGGCAGATAGACATGATTCATCAGATAGGCCAGAAGCCGCTCTCTGGCCTCCAGCGACGTATCCAGACCGTCACAGACCGGATCCTCCAGAAGCTCCCTCCACGCCTGCTCATCGGCGCGGTCGTATACATCGCGGTAGCACTCGTCGACCCGGTCGATCCACGCGTCAACCGCAGTCTTTTCCTCCGTACCGCCGCCATTTTCCGGTTCCGTCTCATCATCCGGCTTCGCGGCAAATGCCGCCGCAGTCTCGTACGCCGTTCGCAGGCGTTTAAAGCCCTCCGGGTCGTCTTCCGGATTCGTCTCCTTCAGAAGCTTCCTGTAAGCCATTTTCACGGCGTTCTCATCCTTCGTCTCTTCGATACCCAGGATATGAAAACTCATTTCTTTTTCCATAAGATCCCCTGCCTTACTTATCGTTCAGTTTATAATAAAACATGTACTGCTGCAGAATCCCCGCGTATCCCCGATACCGTTCGAGCGGAAAACCGCCGGGATAATAAGTGTTCACAATCTGTTTTACATGAGTGTCCACCGGAAATGCCTCCACGTGGTGAAGCCCAAATAAGCAGACACAGTCGGCTACCTTTCTGCCGATGCCGAATTCTGCTGTGAGCATGCCGTGAGCCGTGTGATAGTCGGCGGCGCGCAGGTCATCCAGCCACTTTGCGCCGTCCGGGCCGCTGCATTTCTCCGCCATGGTCCATATGTACTTATCCCGGTATCCGAGTCCCAGGCCGGCAAGCCCTTCCAGACCGCCCGCCGCCACCGCCCCGGCCTCCGGAAATGAGTCATACGTCTTCTCAACCGGTTTCACACAGCCATCCGGTTCCAAAACCAGCCCGATACCGGTTTTCCTTTCCCCGAATTTCGCACACAGTGCGTCCACGCTGTTTCGGATCCGGGGAATATTATTATTCTGAGAAATCAGGAAGGTGACGATCATCTCCCACAGATCCTGGCGGAGAATACGCACGCCGCCGCCAAAGGCCATGGCCGCCTGCAGGTACTCATCCTCCGGGTCCACCGAACATTTTACCGCCTCATAGTCCGTATCCATATCGAAATACGTACGCCACCCCCCTTCAAATTCGTCTTCCTCACAGGAAAACAGGAAATGGCTCCCATTCTGCATGACTTCCACATACCGCCCCCCGGCGGCCGCGGACCATATTCCGCCATGCTCCGTTTCCGCAGCGAGCCGCATACGGAAGCACTGGCCGGACTTCGCCAGCTGGTCCAAATCCATATTTTTAATCTCTGTCTCGTACATTCATGGTCTCCATTCTATTGGTGCAGACACAAACATAATCTAATCCGCATTTCTGTTCAACCGCTTCAAAGCAGCCCGGAGCGCCGCCTCGTCGCCATCCGCAAAACAGTATCCGTCCATACCGCAGGCTCTGGCGCCTTCGATATTTAACATCACATCATCAATGAAGAAGCATTCCTCCGGCTTTAAATGGAACCTTTCAAATAAATGCTGGTACATCTCCTTCTGCGGCTTCACGCATTTCACCTCTGCAGAAAAGAGGATTCCGTCAAAGCATTCGATGCCCGGGATAATCCGGTAACATTCCAGAAGCCGTTCAGACGCGTTGGAGCAGAGGTAGATTCCGTACCCCATCGCCTTCAGTTCCCGGACCAGCTCCCCCATACTCTCCATAGGCCACATGTTATACTCATGCCAGTGCGCCAGGCAGAGGGCCGCCATCTCCTTCGCATGATCCGTTTCCAGTCTGGCCTGCATCCGTTTTAAAGCCTCTTCCTCCGAAATCACGCCCATATCCAGCATCAGCCATTCCGGCGACACAAACACGCTGGTGCTGACCGCCTTTTTCTCCTCATCATCGTCCATGTAATGGCCGCAGACTCTGTCCGCGTCATAGCCAACCAGCACTTTACCCATATCAAATACAATATTCTTTATCATCTTCTTATCTCCCGTCTCTTGTAATTACAGATGTCTACATTGTATCGGATATTCCCCTATCCGTCAAGAAAACCCACGGAGCGCGGCTGCTTCAGCGGCCATACTTCCTTAGCGCGAAGTGCGCATCCTCCCGGAGGGTTTTTATTTCATAGGGCGCACCCTATGAAATAAAAAATCCCCCGCCCGAAAACCACAGCGGCTGAATCAACGGCTGTGGTTCCCGGACGGGGAAATGTGTTGGTTGGAAACATTATTATTGGGGGGGGCTGCTTCCTTAATTACAAGAAAATTATACCGCCTCCGCGCCTTTCTTACAATGGCATTTCCCGAATCTTCACGATTTCTTTACGATGCTCTCCGGCCGTCATCCGCTATCGCAAAAAGAACAGGCAAAGAATTCGAAAAACAGAAGAACGCCATTGACAAAATATGTCAGAAGTTTTATAATTAATAATAGTTACTGTTATCAATTCATACCCAGGAGGAATATTCACATGAGCAAACACCTATTTACTGACATCCGGGTCCCCATCGAGCCGGATAATCCCTCTGTCATGCGGCATGAGGAATTGTGTATCAAATGCGGCCAGTGTAAAACGGTCTGTACCGAGTCCATCGGAGTCGCAGGCTACTATGATCTGTTAAAGACGGGCGACACCGCCATCTGCATTCACTGTGGTCAGTGCGCCAATGTCTGTCCTGTCGGCTGTATTACAGAAGTTCCTGAATGGGAAAGCGTAAAAGCGGCCGTGAACGATCCCGACAAAATCGTCATTTTCTCCACATCGCCGTCTGTGCGCGTGGCACTCGGAGAGGAATTCGGCATGGAAGAGGGAAGCTTTGTGGAAGACCGCATGGTTGCGCTGCTTCGTGCCCTGGGCGGTGATTACGTTCTGGACACCAACTTCGCAGCCGACTTGACCATTATGGAAGAGGCCAACGAACTGATCCGCCGGTTAACCAGCAATAATATCCCCATTCCCCAGCTCACCAGCTGCTGCCCCGCCTGGGTAAAATTTGTGGAGACGTACTATCCTGAATTCAAGGAAAATCTCTCCACCTCCAAGAGCCCCATCGGTATGCAGGGTCCGACCATCAAGACGTATTTTGCCAATCAGGAAAACCTGGACCCGAAAAAGATCGTAAACGTGGCGGTCACCCCATGTACCGCAAAGAAATTCGAGATTCGCCGTGAGGAGATGTGTTCCGCAGGCAAAACGCTGGGAATCGACGGCATGCGTGATATGGACTACGTCATCACCACAAGAGAACTGGCCCAGTGGGCCCGGGCGGAGGGCATTGATTTCCTCGCCCTGGAACCGGCCGGATACGATCCATTTATGGGAAAGGGTTCCGGCGCAGGTGTGATCTTCGGCAATACCGGCGGCGTCATGGAGGCCGCGGTCCGCACTGCCTATGCCGCCCTCACAGGCGAACCTGTACCCGATGACCTCTATGACCTTAAGGAAGTCCGCGGACTTGCCGGCACGAAGGAGGCTTCTCTGACCATCGCGGGAACCAGGCTGGACATCGCCGTCGTCTACGGCACAGCCAACGCCAGACGGCTGCTGGACAGCATCAAACGCGGTGAAAAGTTCTATCAGTTCATAGAAGTCATGACCTGCCCGGGCGGCTGTATCGGCGGCGGCGGACAGCCGAAGGACAAGAACTTCTCCGGCGACGGGCTGCGCCAGAAACGAATTGACGGCCTCTACGCGAGAGACCGCCAGATGAAGCTGCGTTTATCCCATGAAAACCCGGAGATAAAAGCCATTTATAAGAATTTCTACGAAAAACCGCTCAGCCCTCTCGCGGAGGAGATGCTTCACACCTCCTACATAGACAGAAGCAGCGATTTGGGCAAAAGTTGATTGATTTAATTCTTTAACAGCTCGTGGCGGCGTTTAAACCAGAAGTAATACGGAACTTCCGCCATGAGCATGAAACTCCAGCCAATCAGACAGGCCCAGGCGACCCCTGTCATTCCCATCCGCGGCACCAGAAGATATACGAAGACAACACGGAAGGTGATCTGGATCAGCGTGGAGACCAGCGTAATCGACATATTCCCCATTCCCCTGAAAAAGCCCTGGATTCCGTTGGTAAATGCCGGCATCAGATAAAAGAATGCCATCAGGCTCAAATACTCCACGCCGGGCGCCACCATCTTCGTATCTCCTTCCGATACAAACAGCCTCATCAGAGGCTCCTTCAGAAGCAGGATCGCTGTGCAGATTATCACCCAGTATCCTGCTTCGACGAGGAGACCGTACCGGAATCCTTTCTTCACGCGTTCTTTCTTTCCTGCCCCCCGGTTCTGGGCGATAAACGTCATCATACCACTCGAGATACTCTGTTCCGGAGTAAATGCAAAATCATCCACCCGGTTCACCGCATTAAATGCCGCTATCGTACTGACCCCCAGCGGATTGATGGCTCCCTGGATCAGAAGCTTGCCAATGGGCTGGCAGGACTGCTGCAGCGCTGTAATGGAGCCGTGCTTCAGCGTCAGCTTCAGCAGTTCTCTATCCATGCGGATATCCTCACGTTTCAGCTGCAGCAGAGGTACCTTCCGGTAAACGTAGACGACACACAGGACTGCGGACACCGCCTCCGCGATATCCGTGGCCAGCGCCGCCCCCACGACTCCCATGCCAAAGCCGGCGACAAACACCAGGTCCAGACAGCCGTTAAGCACCGAGGCCATTGCCAGGAAACGGACCGGCGTCCTGGAATCTCCCACACTCCGCAGGGCGGACGCCACCGCGTTATACAGATAGGTAAACGGCATTCCGAGAAAGATAATCCTCAGATACACCACTGCGTCCCCGAATATCTCCTCCGGCACCCGCAGTGCCCTCATAACCGGGACCGAAAGCAGCACTCCCAGGAGAACCACGACAGCCGAAAAGAAGCAGCCGAAGATCAGCGTGGTGGATACCTGGCGCTTCAGCTGTTCACCGCGGCCTGCCCCAAAGAATTCGCTCATTAATACCGAGGCCCCTATACAGATACCGGTAATCCCCAGGATCACAATGTTCATCACGGGATTCGCCGTTCCCACCGCCGCAAGGGCATTCTCTCCCGCCCATCTGCCGACGATGATCGAGTCCACCGCGTTATAGGTCAGCTGAAACAAGTTGCCCAGAATCAGCGGGATAGAAAACCTGATCAGCTCTGACGGTATCTTCCCCTTTGTCATGTCCTTCATCATAATGTGCCGTCTGATCCCCTTTCTTTCGCCGGAACCGCACCGATCCAGACGAAGAGCATGCCGGCTCCCGCGCAGGCCACACCGATGGTCAGCATAGCCGGAACCCCTGCTGCGTCAATGATCTTTCCGCCAAAGAGATTGCCCACCATTCCGCCGACCGTGATAGCCGCGGTAATGAAGGCCTGCCCCTTTACCCGGTCCTGCTCTTCCATCACCTCATCCGAATAGTAGACGGAGGCCGGGATCAGGATCGCGAAGGACAGGGCCTGAAGCAGCTGGCTTGCATGGACCAGCAGCACACTGCCAGCCATCCAGATTGCAGCGGCTTTCAGCAGGAAGCCCAGACCCGCGATCTTAAGCAGGCGGTTGGGCCTGATTCTCTCTGCGATCTTTGAAAACATCACCATCACCGGAATCTCACAGACCGCGGCAATGGCTATAGACGTTCCCATATCAGAGCTGTCCCCGCCGAACCGCTCCATGATCTGTATTAAATAGGTATTAACCATATTGTGAAAAGCGAACAAAAATACAATGCCGGCCAGCACCAGAAAAAACTTCCTGTATTTCCTGATCAGCCCCCAGCCGCTGCCCTGTGTACGGGAAATGACATCTCCTTTTGACGGGATCTCCGAAGGCTTTTTTGCACGCTCCGCCATTTCTGCGCCACTTTCCCTCCCTCGTTCCATCCGAAATGAGGAAAGCACTGCCAGCATGGTCACCAGCAGGAAGCAGATGGCAATGGGGATCACATTTTCACCGAAAGACGCCACAAAATACCCCATAATCCAGGAAAGAACCGCAAATCCCAGGGAGCCCGTTCCTCTCGCAATCCCGAAGTTCATGGATTTCCCGCGGCTTAAGTAATATCCGTTCACCGCATTGACCAGAGGCTGCTGAACGCTTACCACGGCCATAACCACCATGAGCAGGCCTGCTGCCAGATACCGGGATCCCGGTACGAGCGCCAGCGCTGCCGCCGGAATAATTCCAAGGACGGTGATACACATCATCATCTGTTTCAGCGTATATTTCTCACTCTTATCCGCCACAGCGGCAATCCACGGCTGCAGGACTGCCCCCGTAATATTTCCAAGGGCCATCAGAACACCGACACCGCCCGCCGAAAATCCCCGGGACAGCAGAAATACCGCTATAAACGTAAAGACCGAACCAAACAGCATCCAGTAGTTTCCCTGAAGCGCCGCATATTTTATCGTAAGACCGCCGTCACCCTGTGTTTTTTTCATACTTCGCCTCCCGCGGCTTTAATAGCTTCTCAGCTTGTCACTCCCGTCGTCCGTCGTATTCTCCAGACGTTTCACCACCACGTAGTATCCCGCCTTTTCGTTAATCCTCACATAGACCCGGTCTCCCACCCTGTGCCCCATAATGGCGCTGCCCAGAGGTGATTCCGAGCTGATAAGACCCTTCATGGAATTTCCCCTCACCGTGGTCACCAGCTTATACGTCTCCACCTCGTCGTCATCCTCAAAATATAAGTCCACCGTATTGTAAAGGCCAATCTCATCCTCCCGGGATTCATCGGATACAATCTGCGCCGTCTTGATCATTCTCTCCAAATACCGGATCCGGCTCTCATTCTGGTTCTTATCCTTCTTGGCCGCGTGGTACTCGAAATTCTCGCTTAAATCTCCGTGAGCCCGCGCTTCCTTGACCGCTTCCAGCGCTTCCTTCCGGACCACCAGCTTCCTGTGATTTATCTCTTCCTGCATTTTCTGAATATCATTCTTTGTCAGCTTATCATACATAATTCTGCATTCCTTTCTGTCATTCTGCCATCTTATGAGTATATCATATTGCCGGATTCATTTCCACCTTCACCGCACCTTCCCATTATCATTTATTCTACCTTCTTTCCTGCAAAACGGCAAGCCGGAGCTTCCACGGCATATGCACTCCGTACCTCTTTTCATACATTTCAAGTTATATTTCTTGACTTGCAGGGGGGTTCTGTGTATCATTAAGGCAGAGTGACAGGGGGCATAATAACATATGAAACGGGATTTGGAAGCCTTGAAAGAGGAGAACAAAATATTAAGCAATCTGGCCAGCCACGACTGGCTGACCGGCATCTATAACCGAGGTGCTACAGAAACAAAAATCAACCAGCTGCTGGCCGAAAAAAAGACCGGTGTCCTTTTCGTGCTTGACGTGGACCAGTTCAAGCAGATCAATGACCGATACGGTCATATCAGAGGCGATTCCGTGATCCAGGAGGTTGTCCGGATCCTGAGTCTCATGACCTTTAAAAATGATATACTGGGCCGTGTAGGCGGAGATGAATTCGTCATCTATATGCCGCTTGCGCAGGACCAGAGTTTTGTAGATGAGCGGTGCCGCCAGATACGGACCCGCCTTTTAGGAATCCAGATGACCAGCCCGCTTATCAACGGTATCTCCGTCACCGTATGCGGAAGCCTCTATCAGTCCGGTGATGATTATAAAAGTCTGTTTGACCGCGCCGACCAGCTGCTTCTGGCCGAAAAGCAAAAGAAAAATAAGAAACCGGCTCTGACCGCCGCCGAGGAACGCCGTTCCGCCGCAAAAAAGGGCATCGACATCGATATGGCGTTAATCCGCTCCGAATTATCGGAACAGGAGCTGACCTCCGGGGCTTACTGCCAGGACTATGATACCTTTAAAAGCATATACCGTTTTGTAGAGCGCCGGCTGCGTCGAAGCGGCGAAAGCGCCTACATTATTCTATTTACCTTGACCGACAAAAACGGAGATTTCCCCATGCTTCAAACGCGGGAGCTGCAGATGGATACCTTAAAGTCTGTCACCCAGCATTCCCTCCGCCTCGGCGATGTCTTCACCCAGTACAGCAGCTGCCAGTACCTCGTCATGGTCTCCGATGTGGATAATCAGAATGCGGAGCTGATCGCCAACAGAATCTCCGAAACCTTTTACGCGGAGACGGCTGCGATTAAAGACAAGCTGCTGCTGCATCACTGCTATCCGCTAAAACCGGCGGGTACCACTTAAATAACTAACCAACACATAAAAACTCCGGAAAAGGGTCACAGAACCTTTTCCGGAGTTTTTATATCTCCTTCTGCATCTTCTATTCCATTACTTCTTATGATGGGAAAGCAGCCTGTCCAGATACACCGATTTCAGCTGTTTGCTCGCCAGCGCCTGTTTGACCGGAGGCAGCTCCAGAATAGACGCAAACACAGCCGCCATCGCCCGATGATTGGCAAATGCCTGGTTATCGAAAATCAGATTCTGCAAAGTCCCCTTTTCAATCGCCTGAAGAACAAACCGGTGCGTGCTGTTAACCGGCGTGATAATCTGCTCCGGGCGTCTCTTCAGTTCGATGGCCTTCACCGCACAGTTTCTCGCGCAGACGCCGCAGCCCAGACAGATTTCCCTGTTCACAGCCGCCTTTTTCTTTCCATTCTCTCCTTCTTCCATGGAAATGGCCAGAACCGGACAGACCTTGGCACACTTACCGCAGCCCACACAGTTCTCCAGGGATATTTCCGGTATATAATTCGTCGTTGCCACCGGCTGCATCGGACTGAAATGTCTTGCCGCCTGCAGCGCCTCACAGCAGCAGCCGCAGCAGTTACAGATGAATGCCGGATGTTCCCGTACATTTTCCCCGATCTGTACCAGATTGCTGGCGTAAGAGCGTTCCAGGGCATCCAACGCCTCCGCCTTGGAGATTAACCGTGCATAGTCGCCATGCTGCGCCAGAGAACGCGCCACATTGTCAAACGTAAGGCAGACATCCCAGGGCGCATTGATCTCACACGGATGGCCTGCGTGGAACATCTTGTGACGGCAGTAGCAAAGCCCCAGGCCGATGTACTCCGCCTCCTCCACGATATGGGTGGCACGCTCGTAATCCAGGATATGATTCGTCTTGTCATTGGTCAGAACCGGCTCCTGCACATACACACGGCCCAGCTTTGTCTCCGTGGCAAAGAACAGGTCCTTGATAAAATCTTCCTCCACGTTCATATACTGGTAGTAAAGCTCCCCCAGATAGTGCTGGTCGATATCCCCTCTCGTCCTCATCAACGCAAATTCAATGAATCCAGCCATTGGCGGCGGCATCACAAACTTGCGGATTCCATTGTGGTAAGAGTCCACCAGAAGCGCCTTCTCGCATAAATGGTCCAGCAGCCGCTCCGCCTTAAACTCCGACGTCTGCCAGATCTTCGCCGCCTTCTTCACCGTAAACGGGCGCACAGGCAGGAGTGCCACCCATTTCGCCTCTTTCTCCGTGTACAGCACTTCCAGTATCTTATAAAGGGTCTCCGAAGTAGGTGCGCCCTGTGTAAACCAATTGATACGGTCGCTTAAGTTCCGGTATGCGTCCCGCGTTGTTAAATGTCCCATTCTTGTTTCCTTCTTTCTGTTCTGTTCATTGCCACCATTCTGCTCATTGCTGCTGTCCTGTCTACTGCCGTTTCCCCTTTTCACCCCTCTCAAACCGCCTCATTCACTTACGTTACCGGTTTCCGCCGCCAGTGTTCCTCCAGAAACTTCACCATATCCACCGGAATAAAATCAGTTCTCGCTATCGGATTCAGATGCGCGGTCGGTTTATGTAAACCCAAAGTATAGAATCGTCTTTTCTCCGAATTGGGAATCACACCTTTATGATTCTTTAATGCACATGTGACCGCAGCCTGGCAATGGTCCTTCAGAAGCTTCTTCGTCATCGCCCGGTATTCTGTACCGTGAATGATACCGATATCGTTCTTCTCCATCTTCCGCCTCCTTCCGGACCATGTACCGCTAATAGAAATATTAACATATTTTAGAAAATAATACCAGAAAAGAGGGCGAAACAGTGATTATCAACTTCCGATAATCCCGTCTCGCCCTCTCCATCACATGAAGGGCTTCTCTAAAATACTCTTAACCGTTCCGTCCTCCACCTCCAGGAAAAACGGCATCCCCGGCCTCGAATCGCGATACGTCTTCAGATAGCTTCGAAACAGTTCCCGGCTGGTGGTGCTGATCAGAAGGTCTTCATATAGATCCGCATCGACGAAGTCACGTCCCCAGTCAATAAACGTATAATTGGTCTCCTTCGTCAGCTGCAGCGTCTCCGTTGTCTCATCCGGATTATAAATATAGTATCCATCCGGCATATCCCCCTCGGTCAGATTCAGTTCCCGCATCCGGTCCGTGTCTTCATCCGTAATGTATTCGGCAATATCCACCTCGATCGTATCCGTTCCCAGACTGACCACATATGCGCAGTACGATTTCACTTCTGACTCTGATTCGTTTACTGCTTCTGCTTTCTCCGCGCTCCCACAGGCTGTGCCCCCCACGGTCAGAGCCGCCATAATCCACAACAGAACTGTTTTTCTCATTGGATATCCCCCTCCCGGTCCGTTCTTTACCCTCATTATACATCACGATACCGGTTGGGGCACCTTACATCTTTCTTACTTCTGAATTACCTTTTCAATCGCCTATAGCTTTAACTCCATAATTCTAGCGGTATTTTAATCAAAAATCCCTTCCACCCACTGCTCGATCCGGCTGCCAAAGTCCTCTCCCCACTGGTCCATCTTCTTTTCATACTCCTTTTCCAGTTCATCGATACGCACTTTCACCTCATCCGAAAATTCCCCTGTTCCGAAATTCCCCATAAACGCCTCAACAAATGGATCTGTGATCTTCATAATCCATCTGTTATTTTCCCGGCATACCGTCACCTCCACATCGGTCGTCACACTTCCCTCCGCCTCATCGAGAAATGGAAGGACTCCGCCTCTGTCGTAATCAGACTCCGCGATCTCCTCAAACAGCTCCTTCAGCCCGGTTCCCCGGCCGCCCGCCATTTTCTCCAGGATATGAACCGTATAATATCCCATGACGTTGGACATATCCGTATTCGTGATGCGCAAGGTAATGACAGACTGGCCGCCCTCTGTCGTCTCCCCGATGATCTCCCAGGACAGATTCTCCACCATCTTCTCCGCAAACGCCTGATTAGACCGCTCTTTCGCCCCCTGCAGGATCCCCGGCTGCTGCAGCTCGTTGAACACCCGGTACCTCCTTTCCACCGGTATCCCCAGCCAGTTTCTTTCGGTGCTGACATAATTATCCGTGCAGGCATTAAACGTCCTTAAATCCAGTGCCTGTAAAGCCTCCATGGCCGACTTAACCGCCGCTTCCGGCGTCTCTGCATTGGCAGTACTCCTCTTCCCTCCGCAGGCTGCCAGGCAGACACATACCACTGCTGCCATTACAATCCTCATTCTCAGTCCCTTCATTTGCCCTCTCTCCTTTCCGTGAAACGTCAGATTCACTGATCCAGCCGCTTTCACTGATTCGTCCCCCTAATTATAGGAATCTTCGCCTCACAGAACAATAACCAGAGCACAAACAGACGGTGCGGCAGCAAAAAGAGGCGCCTTCCGGCACCTCCTTCTATTTTCCCCCTCAACAGGTAACCAGTACTGCGTATCATAAACTTCACAATACTGTCTCCGCCAATCCCTCCCTACTCCGCAGCAGGAATCATCGCAGAAAAGCAAAACCAACCGTCCTCACATCGCAGCGCAGAGGTTCCTCCGCTGCGTTCAATCACGCCATTCACATTGAGCAGGCCGATTCCATGATTGCCCCCATCCTTTTTCGTAGTAACAATTCTTTTTCCGTCAATGATGACAGGCACCGCCACAGGATTTCTAACCGAAAGGATCAGCTCCCCCTCCTCCAGTACCATCTTAAACCGGATCACCCGGTTCTCCTCCAGCTTTTCGCATGCCTCCACGGCATTGTCCAGCAGATTGACAAGCAGCGTGACTAAGTCCTCCTCGCGCATCGTCAGCCCGGACAGATCGTTGACAGACAGAAGCATCGTAATATTTCTTTCCAGCGCGCTCTGATACTTCTGATTTAGCACCACATTGACAACCGCATGGTTTGTGTTTACAAAATCCGCGTTTTTTCGCAGTCTTCCATTCAGCGTTTCCACATAATGGAGCGCCTCCTCCCTGCGGTCCTCCAGAAGAAGGCCCTGGATGCAGGTCAACTGATTCTTGTAGTCGTGCAGGTCACGCCTCTGCCGTTCATAGTTTTTCTGCATGTTCTGGTACATCTTCATCTGGTTCTGTGTGCGTTCCTGGAGCAGTCTCATCTCCTGCACCTGGGCATCCTTCTCCAGAATATTTCCAATAAAATACAGGGCAATCACATTGAGGACGCCAAAACCGGCCACCGCCACCAGCCGCTCCGTATCCCCGCCTCCCATCATCATACTGATTGCCATAATCACGATCATACTGAATATGGGAAAATACCCAAACCTGGCCCACTGCGCCCCAGTAAGGCCGCTGATCTTCTTCCGGTACCGGAAATGAAACACCAGCATCAGACAAAGCAGAACACTGTAGGACAACTCTTCCTCGATCATCTCAAGTCCCCGGTATTCCGGGGGCAGTGCATATACGGCCGACACGACAATGGCCGTCACGATCCACATGGCCGCGCAGAACAGCACGGAGAGAATCAAACTCTGCACCGCCTTCATCTGAAAGTAAATCCACGAAACCAGCCACAGGACGGCGATCACTCTCACCGGCTGCAGGATATAGGGCGGAATCTCCGTAAATGCGATCATCAGAAATCCCAGCGCAAACGCCGGAACCGCCGTATACTTCACCCATGCTGTGCGCCAGACCCGCACCGGCACGATCGTTTCATAGTATATGCTGCAGCCAGTCCCCAGCATCAGGCACAACAGGATATTTCGCATCACAATCCCCATTACAGCGCTCCTTTGTATACTGCATACTCTTCTTTCACCGCCTGGAACCGGAGCCGTGGAATGGGCAGCCGTTCCCCGCTGTCAAGCTCAGCCTCATAATTACTGATCCGCCTCACGTGCTTCATATTTACCAGATAGCTCTTATGGATTCGCAGAAAACCGTATTCCTTCAGCCTCCCTTCGATCTCATCCAGCTTTAAATACACCTGATAGGCCGCCGGCTCCGCTCCCTGATAACAGAAGACGCACTTATGCTTCCGGCTCTCCACGTAGAGAATCCGATCCGTAAACAGCCTCACATTCCCCTCCACACAGGAAAATTCCACCTGCTCCAGCCGTTTTCTCTTGAGAACCGCATCCATACACTCCGGAAGAGCCGCCTCCAGGGTGTCCTTCATGATAAACCGCACCGCGTCCACCTTATATCCCTCCGGCGCATAGTGAATAAATGCCGTCACAAACACAATCTCCGTCTCCGAATGAAGGGACCTCATCCAAGCGGCCGTCTCAATCCCGTCCACACGGCTCATGTTGATGTCCATGAACACAACGTCAAATTTCACGGCGTTTTCCGGCAGGCTCAAGAACTCTTCTCCTGACAGAAATATGGAAAACGTGTACTCCAGCCCACGCTTCTCTAAGTATTCCGTGAGGAGCAACCGGATGGTTTCCCGGTAATATTTTTCATCATCACAAATGGCAATCTGAAGCATAAACCTCCCGCACTTTCCCGCTGTATCAAAAAATCCCACAGATTCTGATAATATCCTACACTGTTTAATTACTCAAAATTTTATTGAATTTAATATCATGTTATATTATAGATAGAAAAGGAACAACCGCCCACAAGGGGTTGACCCATAAGTTTAGTTAAAGAACCGCCCTTACTCGCCAAAGTACAAGGGCGGTTTTGCTATGTAGAACTACTTACAAAACGAAAAAACGAATGTAAGTAATGCCATAAGGAACAGACCAACTCTTTTTGCCCAGACATCAAAACGCCGCTAATCAAATTTATTACTGACAAACCTTTATTGACGCTTGTTGATCTACCACCATATCAGTCTTATCTCAAATACCCATTTTTTGTCTGTTATGTTCCAGTCACTTGTCTGTTACGAACATGTTTTCATAACTTTTCAGGCTTTCACATAATTGATTTAGACATAGAGAAACCCTTGAAAACACTGAATTTTCAAGGGTTCTGTTAATTTTCTTATAATATTTCTTATTATCTCTTGGAGAACTGTGGAGCACGACGAGCTGCCTTTAAGCCGTACTTCTTTCTTTCTTTCATTCTCGGATCTCTTGTTAAGAAACCAGCTTTCTTGAGGATCGGACGGTAATCAGCATCTGCCTGAAGAAGAGCTCTGGAGATACCGTGTCTTACAGCACCTGCCTGTCCTGTAAAACCACCACCATGAACGTTAACCAGTACGTCAAACTTATCGTTGGTCTCTGTAGCAACTAACGGCTGACGAACAACAACTTTTAATGTTTCAAGACCGAAATACTCATCGATGTCTCTCTTATTAACTGTGATCTTACCTGTACCCGGTACTAAATATACTCTGGCGATAGATTTTTTTCTTCTGCCTGTTCCATAAAATTTTGCATTAGCCATGATAACTTCCTCCTTTCAGTACCTTAATTAAAATTTGATTTCTAAAACTTCTGGTTTCTGAGCCGCATTATCATGTTCCGGTCCAGCGTAAACGTGAAGTTTTGTCATCATGCTTCTTCCTAAAGGTCCTTTCGGAAGCATACCCTTAACTGCTAATTCCATAACCTTCTCCGGCTTCTTAGCCATCATTTCTCTTAAGGTTGTTTCCTTCATTCCGCCTACATAATCAGAGTGATTGTAGTAAATCTTCTGGTCTAATTTCTTTCCAGATACGTTCACCTTATCTGCATTTACGATAATTACATAATCGCCGCAATCCATGTGTGGTGTGAAGATCGGTTTATTCTTTCCTCTTAATACTTTAGCTACTTCTGAAGCCAAGCGTCCTAATGTATGTCCTGTAGCGTCAACTACGTACCATTTTCTCTCAATTGTTGCTGGACTAGCCATAAAAGTTTTCATTGGTTAACCTCCTGTTAAATTGCTGTTATTATTCATAACTATATCGTAAAATGCTCACTCCGGGGCTTTGGCTTAAGCATTTTCGTCTAACGTCACAGTTATACATTATATTACATTCAGCCGGGTGTGTCAACCTCTTTTTCCCATAAAATCAAGGTTTTTTCGATGTTTTTTACAAAATAATATTTTTCTTATTCCCCGTCTCTCATACCCTCGTGAGATGACTTACCGGCTTCATCTGGATAAAGAGCGGAACATACTCGATGATCAGGGACGAATTCTCCAGTCCATACCACCGGTCCGGTGTGCCTGCGAAATGGCGGATCGCGTATTTCAGCGATATCGCCGCCCGTTTAAAGGGACCGATATCGCTTTCCGGAACCAGAAGCTTTCGGATCATACAGAACTTAAAGGTCCCCACGACGCCCGGCTCATAGATGGAATACCGGCGCTTCTGAGACGGCAACTCCCCGCTCTTCACCATCTCGTCCACGATCTGCCTCAAGTAGACATTCACCCGCTGATTTTCCCGAAAGCCCAGCCTGAGCTGCACACGGAACATGTAATTCGTCCCCATGCTGTCCACGCTGTATTCCCGGGTATAGGGCTCATCCGTGACGGTAATGCCCACAAACCAGTATGCATTGGCACGCTTTGGCTTCTTGTCAAAGATGGAATACAGAATATCTCTGTCCAGCTTATTTTTGTCACTGTCCTTTGTGATGAAGACCAGATTGTCGGCCAGCAGCTCCTGGGAACTGTCATTTTTTAATTTTTCCAGCTGGGGCAGATATTTCCGCAGGGGCAGGAGCACCGCCTGGGAAGACTCAATGCCGGTCCCCTCATGCCATACGACCATGATCCCAAACAGAATCAAAGCCATAAAGAGCGCCACGTATCCCCCATGGCTGAACTTACTTAAGCTGGATATGAAAAAGCTTCCCTCCAGACCGCCGAAGAAAAACAGGAAAAGGAAAGGCACCACAGCCATCTTCTTCACCTTCCGCAGATAGAGAAAGAGCAGCACCGTTGTCATCAGCATGGTCAGCGTAATCGCCAGCCCGTAAGCCGCTTCCATATGGGCGCTGGTCTGAAACAGAAGAACCACTCCGGTACAGGCAAACCACAGCACCTGATTCACCAGCGGAATGTAAATCTGCCCTTTTCGCTGGGATGGGTAAGTAATCTGCATATGAGGCATTAAATCCAGCCGGCTCGCCTCCGATACCAGCGTAAAGGAACCGGAGATAAGCGCCTGGGACGCGATAATCGCAGCAGCCGCGCCGAGGAACACGGCAAAGGGCCGGATTCCTTCCGGCAGCATCTGAAAAAATGGATTCATATCCGGTATCGCCGCCAGCGCCCCATTGGATTTACAGGCCATCAGCCAGGCCCCCTGCCCGAGATAATTGATAATCAGGCAGATCTTGACGAAAGGCCAGCTCAGGAAAATATTGTTCTTTCCCACGTGCCCCATATCCGAGTACAGCGCCTCCGCGCCGGTTGTCGCCAGAAATACGCTGCCTAAGATCATAATCCCCGCATCATTGGCCGGACTGGTCAGGATCTTCACCGCGTAGACCGGATTAAAGGCTTTCAGTACAGCCGCATTCCCGCCTATGTTCCCCAGCCCCGCCGCGGCCAGAAACAGAAACCAGACTGCCATAACAGGGCCAAAGGCCCTTCCGATGGAACTGGTGCCCGCTCTCTGAACCAGGAACAGCAGCGCAATAATTGTAATCGTTATAATAATGATCTTATTCTGCCCGTCTCCCAGCAGCTCCCCCATGGAAGAGATGCTTCTAAGACCCTCGATCGCCGTCGTCACCGTCACTGCCGGTGTCATCACGCCATCCGCCAGCAGGGCCGCTCCGCCGATCATGGCCGGAAAGATAAGCCATTTTCCAAAATGCTTTACCAGACTGTACAGGGAGAAAATACCGCCCTCACCGTGGTTATCCGCCTGCATGGCCACCACCACATATTTCATCGTTGTCAGCAGGGTGATGGTCCAGATGACCAGGGAGAGCGCGCCTAAGATCAGTTCGTCGCTGACTCCTCCCAATCCTCCGTTGCCGGCCACGATTGACTTCATTACGTACATCGGAGAAGTCCCGATATCCCCGTACACCACACCCATCGTGATCAATACAGCACCGGCGCTCGTCGGTATCTCATGTGTCTTTTTTGTTCTGTCCGCCGTCATATCAAAACCTCTTTTTCGGCAGTGCCCTTATCTCCCTGCGCATTCAAAGGCCCGCCGCAGAATATTCATTTGCACGAAAAAAGACGGCTGTATCACAACCGTCCCGGCATTCCTGCCATGGAGATTTTAGCAAGTATATCAAAAACCTCCGCCGTATACAAGTAACAATTCCGTTAAAAATCAGGTCTCCTCCCCGCTCTTTCCCCAGACTCGCGTGTCGTGGGTCACATACCATCCGCCCTTCTCTTCCGAAGGCAAAAACACGTAATAGCCGTATGCCTTGCCCGTTTCGATCCGCCCAGCGGCTTCCTGATCGTTTACATAAACCGTCTCCGCTCCGTTCCTGACGGCCTGGTGCACCACCCGGAACAGAAGGCGTTCAAACTCCTCCGGGACGCACCGCTCTATGGTAAGAAACGATTGCTTCTCTTTTGCCGTCTTCGTCTGATCCAGAGTATATTTCCACTCCTTATTTTCAGCCGCTATAACAGGGCGAAGCTCCGTCTCTTCCTCCAGACTGATTAGCGTCAGTCCCCGGGCCACCGCGGTAGGGCCTGCTGCCGCCCGGTTTCTGGCATCCAGAATCTCCTCCACATGCTCCGGCGGATAGACTCCCAGCCCCACCTTCATCAGCGTCCCCGCGATGATGCGGACCATATTATAGAGGAACCCGCTTCCGCTGACCCGTATCGTAATCATATCGCCCGTCTTCACGACGTCCAGGCTGTAGATGGTACGCACCATGTCCTCCGCCTGAGTCCTTGGTGCGCAGAAGCTGGTAAAATCGTGTTCACCCACCAGATACGCCGCCGCCTGCTTCATCTTTTCTGCATCGAGGGGAAAGTAACAGAAATAGGCGTAGAGCCGCAGCGTCGGTATCTCGATCTTCCGGTTCAAAATTCTGTATTCGTACGTCTTTACGCAGTTGCATTTTCTGGGATGCCACGTTAAGGGAACCTCCTCCGATGCAAGAACCCGGATGTCCTCCGGCAGTCTCTGGTTGAGTGCAAAACAGACCTTATCCGCCGGCATCCGGCTCTCCGTATCGAACACAGCCACATTACCTTCGGAGTGGACGCCGGAATCCGTCCGGCTGGCCCCGATTACCGCCACCTTCTCGTGAAACAGGGCGGTCAGTGCCTCGTTTAAGACTTCTTCTATGGTCCGCCCGTTGTTCTGTATCTGCCATCCGCAGTAATTTGTGCCGTCGTAGGCCACTATCAGCTTAATCCGTTTCATCTTCTCAAAAACCGCCTTATATCAGGATTCTTAAAACAACTATCACAGCCAGGTAAAAGACGTAAACCAGATACGTCACACCGTCCCGCTTTGCATAGTGAAGCGGCTTCATCTTCGTTCTTCCCTCGCCGCCGCGGTAGCATCTCGCCTCCATGGCCATAGCCAGATCCGTAGCCCGCCGGAACGCGGAGATAAACAGAGGCACGAGGAGCGGAATCATGTTCTTCGCTCTCTGAATAATATTACCGCTTTCAAAATCAGCGCCTCTCGCCATCTGCGCCTTCATGATCTTATCCGTCTCCTCTACCAGAATCGGGATAAAACGAAGTGCGATGGACATCATCATGGATACCTCATGTACCGGCAGTCCTATCTTCTTTAAAAATCCAAGGCTCTTTTCCAGTCCGTCTGTCAGCTCATTGGGCGTGGTCGTCAGCGTCATAACCGACGATCCCACCACCAGATAGATGAGCCTGACTCCCATGAATCCGGCCGTCATTAAGCCCTCCTTCGTCACCCTTAAAAACCACAGCTTAAAGACCACTTCACCCGGGGTCAGAAATAAGTTAAAGCTGACACTGATTAAGAGCAGGAAGATGATGGCCTTAAGTCCCCGCACCATGAACTTAAACGGAACGTGGCTCAGTCTGATCGCCATGGCCAGGAAAAGCGTGGCCACCAGATAAGCCCAGATGCTGTCTGCGACAAACAGGGAAATAATAAATACCATGGTTCCGAACAGCTTTGTCCTTGGGTCCATCCGGTGAAGTACGGAATCCACCGGATAATACTGCCCCAGTGTAATATCTCTTAACATAATGTCTCCTGTCCGCGGCTTCCGTCACCGCAGGCCGCCTGTCCTTCCTTTTTTAACAGCGCAAGGATCTCGTCTCTCGCTTCCTCCACCGTCGTAATATTATTGTCAATGGGAACTCCATGATCCCGCAGCGTATGCACCACATAGGTGATCTGCGGTGCGGCCAGACCGATGGCCTCCAGTTCCCTGTAATGCTTAAATACTTCCTTCGGCGTGTCGTCAAACACCTTCTCCCCGTGGTTCATCACGAGAATCCGGTCTACGTATTTTGCGATGTCCTCCATGCTGTGGGATACCAGGATGATCGTCATCTTTTTCTCATGATGAAGACGTTCAATCTGATCCAGGATCTCATCGCGTCCCCTCGGGTCCAGTCCCGCCGTAGGCTCGTCCAGAATCAGCACCTCCGGCTCCATGGCCAGCACACCGGCAATGGCCACCCGGCGCTTCTGGCCGCCCGACAGCTCAAAGGGCGACTGCTTATAAAAGCTCTCATCGAGCCCTACCATCGTAAGCGCTTCCCTTGCCCGGCTCTGCGTCTCCTCCTTCGACAGTCCCTGGTTCTTCGGCCCGAAGCAGACATCGGTAAACACATCGATCTCAAACAGCTGGTGCTCCGGATACTGAAATACCAGTCCCACACGGCTTCGCAGCGCCCGCATGTCATAGCCGTCGTCATATATATTCTTTCCATTATAATAGATCGCACCGTCCGTCGCCCTGATCAGCCCGTTTAAATGCTGGATCAGCGTGGACTTCCCAGAACCGGTATGGCCGATCAGTCCGATAAACTGCCCATCCTGGATCTCCAGATTCACGTCCTTAAGCGCCTGCTGTTCAAACGTGGTGCCCTGTCCGTAAACGTAATTTAAATGTTCTATCTTAATTGCCATTGCATCCTCCATCTCCCAGAGTCACTCTGTCCGGGTAACGCTCCGCAAATATGGGGAGCAGATATTTCATCAGCTCCTCCAGAGTCAGAATCCCATCCGGTAAATCCACGCCGTTCTTCTGAAGCTCATAAGCCAGCTCCGTCACCTGCGGCACATCCAGTCGGTAAGACTTGAGTTCTTCCACCCTGGAAAATATCTCCCTGGGCGCTCCGTCCATCACCACCCGTCCGTCGTCCATGACGATAACCCGGTCGGCATGAATGACTTCTTCCATATAATGAGTAATGAGCACCACAGTGATCCCTTCCTGGCGGTTTAACTCATGGACGGTCTTCACCACTTCCTGGCGCCCGTTGGGATCCAGCATGGCGGTAGGCTCGTCCAGAACGATGCACTGGGGTCTCATGGCCATGACACCTGCGATGGCCACCCGCTGCTTCTGGCCACCCGAAAGCTTGTTGGGCGACTTCATGCGGTATGCCGTCATGCCCACCGCCTCCAGGCTCTCGTCAACCCGTTTCCAGATCTCGTCGGTCGGAATCCCCATATTCTCCGGTCCGAATCCCACGTCCTCCTCGACGATATTACCGATAATCTGGTTATCGGGATTCTGGAATACCATCCCCGTTTTCTTTCGAACCTCCCACAGATTCTCCTCTTTGGAGGTATCCAGCCCCTGGATCCACACCGTCCCATCCGTCGGAAGCAGAATCGCGTCCAGCTGCTTGGCAAAGGTGGACTTTCCGGAGCCGTTGTGGCCTAAGACCGCCACAAACTCGCCCTCCTTAATCTCGATGCTGACGTCGTCGATGGCACGGTTTACTTCTTCTATATTCTCTTCTTCATCTCTTCTGATATAATCGAAAATCAGCTTTGATGTCTTTATAATTCCCATGGCTTACCTTTCTGCGATAAACGCGGACAATGTCACGTCATATACTGTCTTTATATGTCACATAATTTTAGATGAAATTTGCTTAACAGTCAAGCCGGATTTCATAATCAGCCCGATTCTTCTTCGTCAGACAGGAAAAAAGAAAGACATGGCGCCTTTCACCATGTCTTTCCTGAATTACGAATCCCTTACGGCACCCACTGTCCAGACGCATCTACCCGGTACGTACCGTCGATCACTGTGTCCGCAGCCATGCTGCCGTCTTCATACAGGTAATACCATTTCCCAGGCTCTGCCTGAAGCCAGCCCGTAGCCATGTCGCCGCCCGTGTTGAAATAGTACCATTTGCCGCCGATCTGCTGCCATCCGGTCACCATCTCTGCGTTATCATTCATATAATACCATTTGCCGTTCAGATTCTGCCATCCGGTCAGCGCGTAGCTGTCCTGATTGAAATAATACCACTTGCCGCTTATCATCTTCCAGCAGTTCGCCGCATAATTTCCATTCTCATCACGGTACCGTTTGCCGTTCTGTGTGTTGGACCACCGGCCCGATGTGTCTCCCAGCTCCTGAACCACGGAATCATTGGAAACGGTAAATTCACCGTCTTTTAGATACTTCTCCTCGGAGCTGTCCTTCGCAATGGCTCTTACCTCATAGTAATAGCTGTAGCCATCCTGTAAATACTCCAGTAAATCGATGGAGGTGGAACTGGTGGTCAGCGTCTTGATCCACTGATCTTCCCGGTAAAGGCGAAGCTGATACTTCGAAGCGTGAGCAACCTTTTTCCAGGAAGCCTTCGTCTTCGCGGCATCGCTCCATCCGGCAGATTCCGGCGCTCCCAGCTGTGCAACCGGTACGTAGGTGGCCTTGATGGTCGTCTCGCCGTCCAAAGCCTTGGCGGAGACCAGTTCGCCGCCGTACACGCTGCAGTTGCTCTTCACATAGTCCCCGGAGATCGTGAAGGTAGCAGTCACCTTCTTTCCAGGAACCCAGTCCTCAGGAGTCTTGCTCCACTCCGGTGATACTTCATCGTAATTGACCGTGACCTTCGGTACCTTGATATCTTCCGTCCATTCACTTCTCGTATCATTATCAAATCGAATCTTAACACTTTTCGCCGCCATGGACGTCATGGCGGTACCGAGCGTCAACACCGCTCCCAGAAGTATCAGCCATCTGCCCTTTCCCTTTATTCCTCGCATTCGTGTCATCTTCCTTTCCTGATGATTTTACTTATGCCACACGCCGTTGCCGTCAACCGGGAAACCATCGATGGTGGTATTCACGGCCTTGGAGCCTTCACTTGGATAGAAGTAGTACCAGCTGCCGTCTACCTCGCGCCATCCCTCAAGCATCGCGCCGGAAGCGTCCGTGCAGTACCACTTATTGTTGTAGGCGATCCAGCCTGTAAGCATCGCGCCTTCTACACCTGTAGTCGTGGAAGGATTTAAATAATACCACTTGTTGTTCGATACGACCCATCCGGTTACCATGGCTCCCTGGTCGTTCAAATAGTACCATAAATTATTTCTCTGCTGCCATCCGGTGAGCATCGCACCGTTGGAATCAAATAAATACCATTTTTCATTGATCTTGGCCCAGTTGTTCTTCTGGTAAGTTCCGTCCGGATACTTGAAATACCAGTTATTGCCGTCCTTGATCCATCCAACCTGACCGGTGGTTCCAGGCGTTCCGCTTTCCTGTCCCGAGCCGTCAGATACCTTCTCCTCCGGCAGATAAACCTCATCGGATTCCGTCCAGTCGCTCTTCTTTCCGTACTTCTTCTCACTCTCGGTATATGGAACCGTGCGTACCTTGAAGGAATACGTGCCGGCCTTCGTCATGTAAGGATAGAAGTTATAGGACGTAGCCTTAAGCCCCTCAACCTTCTTCACAACCGTACTTCCGCGGTATAAATAGACGTCATAGGCGTCAGACGCATTGTCAACCTTACTCCAGCGGGCGCCGCCGTAGCCGGAATCCTTCCAGTAGGCATCATCCGGGGAACTGTACGTACCCTTGATCGGTTTGAACTTGAATGTCACGTATAAGGTGTCGCTGCCGGAACGGCTGGCTGACACATAGGTTCCGCCCTTCACCGTCACGTTGCTGGACTGATAGCCGCCTTTAAACGCATACTCGTCAGAATCGGTGGCATGCAGTTCCACTTTCATCTTGGGCTCATATCCGATCGTCATCTCTTTCGACCCAGAGGTAATCCACTCTACACTGCTGACCTCGTATCTGCTGTTGTTGGTATATACATAGTTGCCCTTGGAATTTTCCTTAAGTTCAAAGGCCGTCTCCTCCGGAAGATTCTCTCCGGATTCCAATTCCTCAAGCCCCGCATAGATCGTTACCGATGATATCGTCTTCGACGCGGCAAATGACTGAAATGGTATACTCACGCCCAACACACTCACAATTGCGGTCAAAGCCAATAGTTTCCCAAACCGTTTCATAAAAATACCTCCCACTCTTTATAATCAATCCTCATTTTCCTTTTTCTACTATTATTATAGCCCCTGGGGTAATTCACCGTCAACTTACGATATTCTTTCTTTATTCTTGCGTTTGGGAAAAATTGAGTAATTAATTTGCAAGAATGACAATTTTTACCAGAAATTCTTGCCAAAACTGAGATGGCTCAGCCGAATACAGAGGTCTCCTTGATATCCAGTTTCTTACACCATTTGCGCAGAACCTTCTCCTTGTACTGTTCCACGGAAAAATCAGCGAGTTCCAGATCCAGCGGAATATCCGTCTTAATGGTAGCCAGACGCTTCGACAGCAGGGCTGCGGCTTCCCCGCACAGTTCGCCGTCCTCCCCTGTCTTCGTCAGCGCTTTGTAGGGAGTTCTGGATATCCCCAGCTTCTCCTTCCAAAAATCCTGGAGCTCCTTCAGCTGTTTTTTGTCCGTCTCTGCGTCATGGATCGCCTCATACATCGCCTCCACGGTACCATACTCAGCCAGAAGTGGCGGCACCGCACTGCTCACGCCTTTTACTCCCGGAATATTATCCGAGGTGTCCCCCTGAATTCCTTTTAAATCGGTAATCTGCTCCGGCCACACGCCTTCCTCGGCAAACACATGCTCTGAGGTAAACTCAAACGTCTTCTCCGGAAGGTTCACGTCTTTTTTCGTCAGGCCATATGGGCCGTAGTATTTTTCGTACAGTTCGTCTGCCTTCTCCTGCTTCGCCTGCACCATCCAGGCCCTGACGTTGTATTCGTCATTGACCAGCTGCAGATAATCGTGATCCTTCGTCATGACCACCACAGGAAGCTGGCTGCGGAACTTCATAACCAGAGATCCCGCGTAATCATCAGCCTCGTAATCGTCGCTGTAGAGCACCCTAAATCCGGCTTCCTGAAGGATTGACTCAATCAGGACAAACTGCTGCTTCAAAGGCTCGGGAGTCGCCCCCCTCGTCCCTTTATATTCCGCGTACAGTTCCCGCCGGAACGTGTCTCTCGTCTTGTCAAACACAAAGGCGATATATCCGGGTTCCTGTTTCCTGATGAGAGACGCAACGGTCTTCAGCATGCCGAAGATCGCATTGGTGTATGTTCCGTCCGCGGCGTGCAGAATTTTTCCGTAGTGCTTCTGCTTTTCCTCTTCGGTTTTGGCGAACATGATTTCCCGCGGAAGCACGGCGTAGTAACAGGTGGATAGCATGGAAGAACCATCCACGATCACAAATTTATTTTTCATCCAATATCCTTTCTGATGCTGTAGATTTCCCCGGTTGGTGATGTGGGGAACAGGGGTGTTATTTTTTACCAGGGCTGGGCCGGAGGGGCGTTTTAACGGCTGTAGCGGGCCGTATGACGGGGAGAATGCGGGGCAGGCATAAAGTATGCCTGCGGGGCGGTAACGCCTTCTGTGGACGGTATATGGTGGTTTATGGTGGTTTATGGTGGTTTTGGTGGTTTTGGTGGTTGATGGTGAGTATGTATCGATATTTCTATTTTCCGTATTTTTATTTTCCGTCGTATTTCCAGATCTGTACTTCTCCTGGGTAATCTTCAAATACCCGCTTGATGATGGATTCTACAATCTGCCAGTCGCCGCCCGCAAAACCGCAGCCGATTCCCTGCGGGAATGCGGCTGTCTCGTTTCTGCCGCGTACCGTCAGAAACTCGCGGATCTCTTCCATGGCTTTTTCTAAAGCCTCGTAATCAGTGTAGACTCCGCCTTTTCCATAGTCGTCCTGGCCGTAGAGGTTCGCAATCAGGAACCAACGGCCGTCTTTCTCTACCGGCTGGGCCGATACCCGCCCCAGCAACGCCGACGTCTTGCCTCGCGCTTCTTCTGTCCACTGCTTTGTCAGAATTTTATAGGACTTTTCTACCTCCGGAAATAACTTCTTTACCTGGCCCGCCATTCCACGACCAAACGCACCCTGGCAGTTTACCTGGTGGCAGATGATGTCCGCACTGGAGTTGAATATGTCGCCTTCGTAGTATTTTATCATTGTAACCGCCCTCTTTCTTTTTTCAATTGCTCTTTGTCGTTCTTATGTATCATAACACATTTGGGGGGATGGGGGAATATGTTGGGGGGAGAAAAATGTGGTGGGGGGGAGGAGGAGGATGGGGGGGGAATTGGGACGACTCGCTTGCGCATCGTTGGGGGATTCGTTAGTCGTTCTCAGCCGGTACCCCGCAGTGCACACCTCACTTCCGCTGCGCTCCAGTTCGGTGTGGGGCGTTCGCCCTACAAAAAAAGCCAGGAGAAAATTTTCTTATGTGCTAGCACAACGAAAATTTTCTCCTGACTTTTTTTGACACTGCTCAGTGCTTAGACAAGCTCTAACACCACTTCCATCGCTGCATCGCCTTTACGCTGGCCAATCTTTACGATTCTTGTATATCCACCATTTCGGGATACATACTTCGGTGCGATTTCCTCAAATAATTTCTTCGGGAGATCTACGCTCTTTGTATTTTTCTTCTTTCCAGCAGCTGCCTGCGGTACTTCTGTTACATCGTACAGTACCTTTAACATCTGTCTTCTTGCATGAAGTCTGGAAGGAAGATCCTTCTTGATTTCTTTTTCTACTTCGTCGTATACGGTAACTTTCTTGCCGTTCACCACTTCTTTGACTCTCTTGCCGTCTTTGTCCTTGCGGGCAACCTTAGCGGTTACTTTAACGGTTTCGAAATTGTCTTTCTCTTTTACGGCCAGAGCAATCAGTCCTTCTGCTACTTTACGGATCTCTTTTGCTCTCGCTTCTGTTGTAACGATCTTGCCATTGTGTAATAATGCTGTTACCTGGCTTCTGATCAGTGCTTTTCTCTGGCTGGAAGTTCTTCCCAGCTTTCTATATCCTGCCATGTCTTATTTCCCTCCATTTGTGGAACGCCGGCGCATGCTTCTTCGGTCTTACTGCATCCTGCGCTTAATCTCCATAAATTCCTGTAACGAGTAATTAGCTGTTCGCGTCATCACTCGGGTTAAGCTGTAAGCCTAACTCCTTTAACTTTGCCAGCACTTCTTCTAAAGACTTGCGGCCTAAGTTACGAACCTTCATCATATCCTCAGAAGTTCTGTTGCACAGCTCTTCTACTGTATTGATTCCGGCTCTCTTTAAACAGTTGTATGAACGTACGGAAAGTTCCAGTTCGTCGATATTCATCTCCAGAACCTTCTCTTTCTCATTATCCTCTTTCTCTACCATGACTTCTGCAGTCTTGGCATTCTCAGATAAGTCGATGAACAGATTTAAATGTTCACTTAACACCTTCGCAGCAAGGCTGACTGCCTCGTCTGGTGCCAGTGTTCCGTTTGTAAATACATCTAATGTCAGCTTATCGAAATCGGTAACCTGACCTACTCGGGTGTTCTGTACCGTCATGTTGACGCGCTCTACTGGTGTATAGATGGAATCAACGGCAATCACGCCAATCGGTAAATCTTCACTCTTGTTTTTGTCTGCGCTTACATAGCCGCGGCCCTTTGTGATAGTCAGCTCCATGTAGAACTTACTGTCTGTGCCGCCGCTGAGTGTCGCGATCACCTGGTCCGGATTCATGATTTCAATATCCGGGTCCGCCTGAATGTCAGCAGCCGTTACCACACCTTCGCCTTCAAACTCGATGTATGCAACCTTTGCTTCATTGGTGTCGCTGTTATTTTTGATTGCTAAGCTTTTGATGTTCATAATGATCTCAGTTACATCCTCTTTAACGCCTGGGATAGAACTGAATTCATGCAAAACGCCGTCGATTTTTACCTGACTGACTGCGGCTCCCGGTAAAGAAGAAAGCATGATTCTTCTCAAGGAATTGCCTAAAGTCGTACCGTAACCTCTTTCAAGCGGTTCAACTACAAACTTGCCATATTTCTTGTCCTCAGAGATTTCAGCAATCTCAATGTTTGGTTTTTCAAAATCGAACACTAATAGCCCCTCCTTTTGGGTAATTTGTATCGAGGGTCTTATACTCAAATCCTTGCCCGGAGTACAGTTTCCCATACTCCGGGCGAAAGTTGTTGTTTCTCTTTAACAGACTTTCAATTATTTGGAGTACAACTCGACGATAAGCATTTCATTCACTGGAACATCAATCTCATCTCTTGTTGGTAACTCTTTAACAGTACCACGTAAATTCTCATGGTCAACATCAACCCAGGCCGGAGTTAAACGTCCTGCTGTGGTCTCTACTACATCTTTAAATCTGGCGTTTCCTTTGCATTTCTCTTTTACTTCGATTACGTCGCCAGCTTTAACTAAGTAAGACGGAATGTTTACACACTTGCCGTTTACTAAGATGCTCTTATGGTCAACCATCTGTCTGGTCTCTCTTCTTGTTCTTCCAAAGCCCATACGGAACACTACGTTGTCAAGTCTTCTTTCCAGAAGGATCATCAGGTTTTCACCGACCATACCATTCATCTTTTCAGCCTTTGCATAGTAGTTACGGAACGGTTTCTCAAGAACGCCGTAGATGAATTTGGCTTTCTGCTTTTCTCTTAACTGAAGGCCGTACTCACTCATCTTTCTGTTAGCTCTTTTTAATTCTCTGTTGGATTTTTTATCTATTCCTAAATAGATTGGATCAAGACCAAGGGATCTACATCTTTTAAGAACAGGAACTCTATCTACTGCCACTGTAATTACCTCCTAATTAGACTCTTCTACGTTTTGGCGGACGACATCCGTTATGTGGAACCGGAGTAACATCCTTGATACTGGTTACTTCTAAACCGCATGCCTGAAGTGCACGAATAGCTGCTTCACGGCCTGAACCAGGACCCTTTACCATAACGTCTACTGATTTTAAACCATGTACAAGAGCTGCTTTAGTAGCAGTTTCTGCCGCCATCTGAGCTGCATATGGAGTAGATTTTCTTGAACCTCTAAATCCCAGACCACCAGCACTTGCCCAAGATAAGGCATTACCCTGAGTATCTGTTAACGTCACGATTGTGTTATTAAAAGATGACTGGATATGTGCTTGTCCGCGTTCAACGTTTTTCTTTACGCGCTTTTTTGTCACTTTTTTAGTAGTGGACACTTTTTTAGCCATTTTAAACTAACCTACTTTCTTCATTTCTTGAATCCTGTTATTCCTGTTTTTAAAACATGTAACGTGATTCACTGTTTTAGTTTCATTAAGTTTAATGCTTATTTCTTCTTGTTTGCTACGGTCTTTCTCGGGCCCTTGCGAGTTCTTGCATTGGTCTTTGTCTTCTGACCACGAACCGGCAGGCTCTTTCTGTGACGAATTCCACGATAGCAGCCAATTTCCTGAAGTCTCTTGATGTTCATAGCGATTTCTCTACGTAAATCACCTTCAACAGTCTGACTGTCAGCAATTACAACTGATATTCTCTTTACTTCGTCATCGGTTAAGTCCTTAACACGAGTGTCAGGATTAACGCCAGCTTCTTTAAGAATGCGGTTTGCACTTGTTCTACCGATACCGTAGACATAAGTTAAGCCGATCTCAACACGTTTTTCTCTTGGTAAATCAACACCTGAAATACGAGCCATTTGTGTAGTACACCTCCATTAATAATTTTTAACCTTGTCTCTGCTTATGCTTAGGATTTTCACAGATTACTCTGATACTGCCTTTTCTCTTAATGATTTTGCATTTTTCGCAAATCGGTTTGACTGATGATCTAACCTTCACAGCAATTCTCCTTTCCGTTATGCGTCCCCAAAATGAGGACATCCAGGTATACCCGCAATGTGTTTTATATAAAACCAACCAGTGCTGCCGTTTGGGCATAATACACCCGGTATTTCAACAAAGTCGCTATAGCATTATAACACTTTCCATATACGAATGCAAGCATTTTTTCCTTGTTTTTACTTTTATTTATCTCTCCAGATAATTCTTCCCTTAGACAAATCGTAAGGGGATAACTCAATGGTTACCTTATCACCCGGTAAAATACGGATATAGTTCATACGAAGTTTTCCGCTGATGTGTGCAAGTACCTGATGGCCGTTCTCCAGTTCTACCTGGAACATGGCGTTCGGAAGCTTTTCAACAACGGTTCCTTCAATTTCAATAACATCTGCTTTCGACATAAAATCTTACCTCCTGACAACCTGTGTCTTTACTCACTACTTTAATCTTTTGATACATTTGATGAAACGAGCGATCTCTTCATCGGTGACTCTCTGGTTTTCCCTGATCTTTTTACCCGGACCGTCCATTTCGCAGGAAACAGTCTCCACATGCTTTCTGTTTTTCTTCTTCGGCTTGTCGAGCGTCCGGTATTTTCCGTCCACCAGATAAACATATTCGCCTTCTTCTCTTAATATGAAGAAAACCTCTTCTTTATCGTGTCCGGCCAGGCTTTTTACAATCGTTCCTGTCGTGATCTCCATACTGTCCTCACTCAAATTCCCTAATGGGCTTCCGAAACCAGGCTTAGAAGCTCCGGTTCGCCTTCTGTAATCAGGACCGTATTCTCATAGTGGGCTGATAACGCTCCGTCCTCTGTTACAACTGTCCAGTCATCATCGAGCCATACCACTTCCGGCGTTCCCGCATTAATCATCGGTTCAATGGCGAGTGTCATGCCTGGCCTCAGTTTTAGGCCGCGCCGCCTTCCGGCGAAATTGGGCACCTCCGGGTCTTCATGGAGATGACTTCCGATTCCATGTCCTACCAGATCCCGTACCACGCCAAAGCCAAAGCTTTCCGCATAGGCCTGGATCGCAGAAGATATATCATTCAGATGATTGCCAGCTTTTGCAAATTTAATCCCTTCAAAGAAACTTTGTTTTGTCACCTCGATGAGTCTGCCTGCTTCGGGGGAGATTTCACCGATCCCGTACGTCCTTGCCGCATCGGAATGGTATCCCTTGTAGATCACGCCGGCATCCAGGCTCACAATGTCGCCTTCCTCTATGAAATGCTTCCTGCTGGGAATTCCGTGAACTACTTCGTCGTTCACCGATACACAGATAGAAGCCGGATAGCCGTTGTAATTTTTAAAGGAAGGGATGCAGCCGTAGCTTCTGATGATCTCTTCTCCCAAATGGTCGATATCCCAGGTTGTCATACCGGGCTTTAAGGCTTTCGCCAGCTCCTCGTGGGTCTTCGCGAGGATTTTCCCGGCCTCTCTCATAAGTTCTATTTCTCTTGCAGATTTAATCGTAACTGACATACATTACGCTCCCAGAACAGCGACAATATCGGAGAACACTTTTTCCATATCCTGTGTTCCGTCAACATTTGCCAGTACGCCGGCTTCCTTATAATAGTCAATCAGAGGCTGTGTCTGATCATGATACACGGACAGACGCTTCTTAACGGTTTCCGGCTTATCGTCATCTCTTAAGACAAGCTTATCACCGCAGACATCACAGATGCCTTCCACTTTGCTGGGTTTATAGACAATATGATATGTAGCACCGCAGCTTAAGCAGGCGCGGCGTCCTGACATACGATTCACGATATTCTCGTCCGGAACATCCACATTCACGGCGTAGTCGATCTTCTGCCCTCTCTCATTAAGAGCGTTCGTAAGGCTCTCCGCCTGCGGAATCGTCCTTGGGAAACCGTCTAATACGTAACCATTCTGACAGTCTTCCTTCTGAATGCGGTCCATCAGCATGCCGATCGTCAGCTCATCCGGTACTAAGCCGCCCTGATCCATATATGCCTTTGCCTTCATTCCAAGCTCGGTTCCCTCTTTGATGTTGAAACGGAAAATATCGCCTGTGGAAATGTGTGGAATCTGATACTTCTCAGCAATCTTCTTTGCCTGGGTGCCTTTACCGGCACCTGGGGCACCTAACATGATAATCTTCATCAGCAGTCCCTCCCTGCAATATGTTCATATAGCACAAAGACCAAGAGAAACACGCCATAATGTGTTCCTCTTGGATTTGTCCATTAGTCATTCAAAAATCCCTTATAATAACGTACAAGCATCTGAGATTCGATTGCCTTGATTGTCTCTAAGACAACGCTGACAATGATGATTAAGGATGTACCACCAAATGACAGGCGGCTTACATTGAAGAGGCCGGATACCATAATCGGGATAATACATACAATCGTCAGACCACATGCACCGATAAATACTACGTAGTTCAAAATGGAATTGAGGTAATCGCTGGTTGGCTTGCCTGGGCGGATACCCGGGATAAAGCCGCCTGACTTCTTCATGTTGTTCGCTACTTCCAGCGGATTAAAGGTAATCGATGTGTAGAAGTAAGCAAACACGATGATCAGGGCGATATAAACCACCATACCGATCGAATAGACCGGACGCTCCGGCTTGAACCAGTTAGAAGAATTCAGCATCAGAAGGATATGTCCGCCAATGCTGTCATAGTTGATCCGGCTGCCGAAGAACTGGGCGATAACTACCGGGAATGACATGATGGAGGAAGCAAAGATAACCGGGATAACACCGGCTGTATTTACTTTTAACGGGATGTTGGAGGACTGGCCGCCAACCATCTTACGTCCCTGCATCTTTTTGGAATACTGGACTGGAATTCTTCTCTCGCCATCCTGAAGGACAACGACAAATACCACGATTGCAATCACGATGGCCACGATGATGATGGCGGCTACCGCTGACACTGCAACCGACTTGCCAGACATGAATCTGGTATAAAGTGTAGATGCGTCAGAGGGCAAACTGGAAATGATGTTAAACAACAGGACGATGGAGATACCATTTCCCACACCATTCTCAGTGATACGCTCACCAATCCACATCAGAAGCGCACTACCTGCAGTCATAGTAACTACGGCGATAATGACGCTGATTGCGTTGAACTCGCTTAACAGTCCCTGGCCGCCAAATCCAACTGCCATAGCAATGGATTCAATTAAAGCCAGAGCGACTGTTACGTAACGGGTGTATTCTGCTATCTTTTTTCTGCCGTCTTCACCATCTCTCTGCATCTCTTCCAGCTTCGGAATCGCAATGGTCAGAAGCTGCATGATAATGGAAGAAGTGATGTACGGGGTAATACTCAGCGCGAACACGGACATATTGGTAAAGGAGCTACCTGTCATGGCGTTAAAAAATCCGAACGCATCGTTATTCTGCTGAGCGAAAAAATCTTTGAAAAATGCTGTTTCTACTCCAGGAATCGGCAGCTGTGAGCCAATTCTAATAACCACCAGCATCGCGAACGTATACAGAAGTTTCTTTCTGATGTCCTTGATCTTGAATGCATTACGGAGCGTTTTTAACATATTAGTTCACCTCGCAGGTTCCACCTAAAGCCTCGATTTTGGTCTTAGCGCCTTCGCTGAAAGCATCTACCTTTACTGTAAGCTTTTTGGTTAATTCTCCGTTTCCAAGGATCTTAACACCATCGCGCGGATTCTTAACAATGCCGCTCTCCAACAGAGTCTCAACTGTAACAACAGTATCGTTTTCGAACTGCTCTAAAGCACTAACATTGATTCCAATGATAGTCTTGGTATTTCTGTTTGTGAAGCCTCTCTTCGGAATACGTCTGTATAAAGGCATCTGACCGCCTTCAAACCCTGGTCTCGGAGCACCAGAACGAGCTTTCTGTCCTTTATGGCCCTTACCTGCAGTCTTACCGTTTCCTGAACCATGGCCACGGCCTCTTCTGAAGCTATCGCTGTGTTTGGATCCTAATGCAGGCTGTAAATTTGATAATTCCATCGTTTGCACCTCCTTACTGTTTTCCTTAAATTTCTTCAACTTTTACTAAATGTCTAACGTTCTGGATCATGCCTCTTACAGCACCGTTATCCGGCATCTCAACTGTCTTATGAAGCTTCTTTAAGCCTAAAGCTTCAACGGTTGCTTTCTGCTTCGGAACTGCGCCGATCGGGGATTTCACCAATGTGATTTTTAATTTATCTGCCATTTTCTTATCCTCCTTAGCCTAAAATCTCTTCTACAGATTTGCCGCGAAGCTTTGCAACTTCCTCAGGAGTCTTTATCTGAGTCAATCCTTCGATTGTAGCCAAAACTACGTTTGTCTTGTTGTTGGATCCTAAAGATTTTGTACGGATATTCTTAATTCCCGCAAGCTCCACTACTGCACGGGCAGGACCGCCTGCGATGATACCGGTACCTTCCGGAGCTCTCTTAAGAAGTACAGCTGCGCTTCCGAATTTTCCGATTAAATCATGAGGAATACTGTTGTTCTCGTCAATCGGTACAGTTACCATATTCTTAACTGCAGCCTCTTTACCCTTACGGATTGCTTCCGGAACTTCGCCTGCTTTGCCAAGGCCCGCACCTACGTGGCCATTGCCATCGCCTACGACTACTAAAGCAGAGAATCTCATAGTACGTCCGCCTTTTACGGTTTTCGATACTCGCTTGATAGCAACTACTTTGTCGTTTAATTCTAACTGACTTGCATCAATAATTGTATGTTTCAACGCCCTATTCTCCTCTCTACTAGAATTCCAGACCAGCTTCTCTGGCTGCGTCTGCTAATGCCTGAATCTTGCCCTGATATATGAAGCCGCCTCTGTCAAATACAACTTCCTTGATTCCCTTTTCGAGAGCCCTCTTGGCAACTACTGTACCTACATATGCTGCAGCATCAACGTTGTTAGTTTTCTCTAATTCAGCCTTTACTTCCTTATCAACTGTAGAAGCTGAGACTAAAGTTTTACCAACTGTATCGTCAATAATTTGAGCATACATATGATTATTACTTCTGAACACAGCTAAACGCGGTCTTTCTGCAGTGCCTGCAAAACGATTACGTAATCTGGTGTGCTTCTTCACGCGAACTTCGCTTCTTGACTGTTTGCTAACCATTTTTACACTCTCCTTAAATTATTTCTTACCAGTCTTACCAACTTTACGTCTGATAACTTCATCAGCATATTTGATACCTTTGCCCTTATACGGCTCAGGTCTTCTCTTGTCTCTGATTTCAGCAGCGTACTGGCCTACTTTTTCTTTATCGATACCTTTTACAATGATGACGTTCTGGCCTTCCATTGTGGATTCCAGACCTTCCGGATCTTCCATCTCAACCGGATGAGAATAACCGAGGGAAAGAACAAGCTTCTTACCCTGCTTCTGAGCTCTGTAACCTACACCATTGATTTCCAGTTTCTTCTCGTAACCAGCGGTTACGCCAACGATCATGTTGTTGATCAGTGTTCTTGTCAGACCGTGTAAAGATTTCATCTTCTTTAAATCACTGGGTCTTGTAACGATGATCTGGCCATCTTCTTCTTTGATGGACATCTCAGCCGGTAATACTCTTTCCAGAGTTCCCTTTGGACCTTTTACAGTCACTTTATTATTTTCTGCGATTGTGACAGTAACGCCTGCCGGAATCGCGATAGGCATTCTTCCTATACGTGACATGCCGTGTACCTCCTTAAATTTTCGGAAAAAGCGTCTGCGCCTCTTCTGTTTTCAGTAGTTCTTAAATTACCAAACAAATGCCAGCACTTCTCCGCCTACGCCGAGTTCGCGTGCTTCCTTGTCGGTTACAACGCCCTGGTTGGTGGAGATGATAGCTGTTCCTAAACCACCCAGAACCTTCGGTAACTCTTCCTTGTTTGCGTATACACGTAAACCAGGCTTGGAGATTCTCTTGATACCTGTGATGATTTTTTCGTTCTTATCTTTGCCGTATTTTAAGGTGATTCTGATTGTCTGGAATGCACCGTCTTCTACGAGATCATATTTCTTAATGTAGCCCTCTTTTACAAGGATATCAGCAATAGCTAATTTCATCTTGGATGAAGGTACATCTACTGTATCGTGTTTGGCAGTATTTGCATTACGAATTCTTGTAAGCATATCTGCGATTGGATCGCTCATTGTCATTTTGAATTGCCTCCTTCCTTATTTTACCAGCTTGCTTTCTTAACGCCTGGGATCTGACCCTTGTATGCTAATTCACGGAAGCAGATTCTGCAGATACCGTATTTTCTTAAATAAGCATGTGGACGTCCACAGATTCTGCAACGGTTGTATTCTCTGCTGGAGAATTTTGCAGGTCTCTGCTGTTTAATCTTCATTGAAGTCTTTGCCATGGAATATTCCTCCTGTTATTTTGCAAATGGCATATTGAATAATGTCAAAAGTTCACGGGCTTCTTCATCGGTCTTAGCGGTAGTAACGAAAATAATGTCCATACCTCTGACCTTGTCAACTTTATCGTACTCAATTTCAGGGAAAATAAGCTGTTCCTTGATACCAAGGGCATAGTTTCCTCTGCCGTCAAAAGCGTTAGGATTAACACCCCTGAAGTCACGTACACGAGGTAATGCAAGGTTGATCAGACGATCTGCAAACTCATACATTCTCTCACCGCGTAATGTAACCTTACAGCCGATTGGCATGCCTTCTCTGAGCTTGAAGTTAGCAATAGATTTCTTTGCCTTTGTTAAAACTGCCTTCTGTCCGGAGATGATTTCTAAGTCTCTGACTGCAGAGTCTAAAACCTTGGCATTTTCCTTTGCTTCGCCAACACCCATGTTGATGACGATCTTATCTAACTTCGGCACTTCCATGATATTCTTATAACCGAATTTCTTAATCATAGCTTCTACGATTTCGCTCTGATATGTTTCTTTTAATCTAGCCAATTTTTATTCCTCCTCTCCGAATTAGTCAATCGCTTTTCCGGTTGTTTTGGCAACACGGACTTTTTTGCCGTCTTTTACTTCGAAGCCGACTCTGGTTGCTTTTCCGTCTACAACAAGCATTACGTTGGAGATATCAAGCGCAGCTTCTTTCTGAACAATACCACCCTGTGGGTTGCCAGGGCCTGGCTTTACATGCTTTGTAATCATGTTGCAGCCTTCAACCAGAACTTTGTTGTTCTTTGTATCTACATGAAGAACTTTGCCCTGTTTATCTCTATCTTTTCCTGCGATAACCTTTACCAGGTCATCTCTCTTAATTTTATGCACAGTCGACACCTCCCTATAATACTTCTGGAGCTAAAGAAACAATCTTCATGAACTGTTTCTCTCTTAATTCTCTTGCAACCGGTCCAAAGATACGAGTTCCTCTCGGAGTCTTGTCATCTTTGATTATTACTGCAGCGTTCTCATCGAACCTGATATAAGAACCGTCTTTGCGGCGGGCACCTTTTACAGTACGCACAACAACGGCCTTTACTACGTCACCTTTCTTTACAACACCGCCTGGTGTTGCATCCTTAACGGTAGCGACGATAATATCACCAATATTAGCATATCTTCTTGTAGAGCCGCCCATAACACGGATACACAGTAATTCTTTCGCACCGGTATTGTCGGCAACCTTTAACCTGGTCTCCTGCTGAATCATGCCTGTTACTCCTTCCTGGAAATAATTTATTTCGCTTTCTCGATAATCTCAACAAGTCTCCATCTCTTGTCCTTGGACAGCGGTCTTGTTTCCATTACTTTTACTGTATCGCCCATGTTGCATTCGTTGTTTTCGTCATGAGCTTTTAATTTATACGTTCTCTTTACGATCTTGCCGTATAAAGGATGTTTTACATGGTCTACGATAGCCACAACAATAGTCTTATCCATCTTATTGCTGACTACCTTGCCCGTACGGGTTTTTCTTAAATTTCTTTCCACGCTACGTTACTCCTTTCAATGTTACACACGGTCGTGTGTGTCATACTGAGATGAAAAATATCTGCTTAAGCCAGTTTAGCCTTTTCTGTCATAACAGTCTGGATTCTGGCAATGTTCTTACGAACTTCTTTGATTCTGCTGGTGTTATCCAGCTGATTCGTTGCGTTCTGGAATCTTAAGTTAAAGAGTTCCTTCTTCGCAGCTACTAATTCTTCGTTCAGTTCTGTGACTGATTTTGCCTTTAATTCTTCTACATATTTATTAATTTTCACTGTTATCACCGCCTTCTAAATCCGCTTTAGCAGCAATCTTACATCTGCATGGTAACTTGTGCATAGCAAGACGTAAAGCTTCACGAGCTGTTTCTTCAGGTACTCCAGCGATTTCAAATAATACACGGCCTGGTTTAACTACTGCTACCCAGTATTCCAGAGCGCCCTTACCGGAACCCATACGGGTTTCTGCTGGCTTTGCTGTTACAGGTTTATCCGGGAAAATCTTGATCCAGACTTTACCACCACGCTTGATGTAACGGGTCATGGCAACACGGGCTGCCTCGATCTGGTTCGATTTGATCCAACATGGCTCTAAAGCGACTAAACCGTATTCACCATTGCTGATTGTATTGCCTCTTAAAGCCTTACCAGCCATGGAACCACGGAACTGTTTACGACGTTTAACTCTCTTAGGCATTAACATTATTTATCGCTCCCTTCCCTATTTCCTTTAGTTGGAAGTATCTCGCCTTTGTAGATCCATACCTTAACGCCAACTTTGCCGTAGGTAGTATCTGCTTCAGCGAAACCATAGTCAATATCTGCTCTTAATGTCTGTAACGGAATGGTTCCCTCGCTGTAGAACTCTGTACGAGCCATATCAGCGCCGCCAAGACGTCCTGCAACTGCAGTCTTGATACCCTTAACGCCAGCCTTCATGGAACGGCCCATGGTGGACTTCATGGCACGACGGAAGGAAACACGGTTCTCTAACTGCTGTGCGATGGATTCAGCTACTAACTGAGCGTCTTTGTCAGGTCTCTTAACTTCTTTGATGTCAACAAATAATTTCTTATCTGTCATCTTCTGAACTTCTGCTTTTAACTTCTCAATTTCAGAACCACCCTTACCGATAACGACACCCGGTTTTGCAGTGTGGATAATAATTTTAACACGGTCAGACGCTCTTTCAATCTCGATATCAGATACGCCGGCACTGTATAATCTCTTCTTCAGGTATGTTCTGATCTTGTAGTCTTCTACTAAATTGTCTGCAAAGTCAGCTTCTGCATACCACTTGGAATCCCAGTCTTTAATAACACCGACTCTTAAGCCGTGTGGATTAACTTTCTGTCCCATTATTTGCCTCCTTATCTTTCATTAAGCACGATGGTGATGTGGCTCATTCTCTTCTCGATTCTATAAGCGCGGCCCTGTGCCCTCGGTTTTACTCTCTTCATTGTCGGTCCTTTGTTTGCGTAGCATTCTTCTACGTAAAGTTTGGACGGATCCATACCGTTGTTATTCTCAGCATTCGCAATCGCTGATTTTAATAACTTTTCTATTAAAGTAGAAGCATATCTGGGATTGTAAGTTACAATACCAAGTGCTGCCTGTGCATCTTTGCCTCTGATGGCGTCTAATACGAAGCATGCCTTCTGAACAGAAACTCTGGCATAAGATAACTTTGCTGACGGTCTTGTGTCCTTCTGAGCATTTCTTTCTCTCTTAATTTGGGTTCTATGTCCCTTAGCCATTGGTGAAGCCTCCTTTCAACTAATCAATCTATTACTTACGTCCGGATTTCTTCTCGTCTTTTCCATGACCTCTGTAGGTTCTGGTTGCAACGAATTCACCGAGTTTATGTCCAACCATATCTTCTGTAACATATACCGGAACGTGCTTTCTTCCATCATGAACTGCAATTGTATGTCCAACCATCTGTGGGAAGATGGTAGAACGACGGGACCAGGTCTTAATTACCTGATGCTGTCCTGCTGTGTTCATAGCATCAATTTTTTTCAGTAAAGACGCATCCGCGAATGGTCCTTTTTTCAGTGAGCGAGCCATAGGTTCTAACCTCCTTCAATTATTTAATGGTCTTTCCATCTCTTCTTCTAACGATTAACTTGTTAGACTGCTTGTTTTTCTTTCTGGTCTTTAAACCAAGAGCAGGTTTGCCCCATGGTGTACACGGACCTGGACGGCCGATACCGGTCTTTCCTTCACCACCACCGTGTGGATGGTCGTTCGGGTTCATAACGGAACCACGTACAGTAGGTCTGAAGCCCATATGGCGCTTTCTACCAGCTTTACCAATGTTGATAAGGGAGTGATCTCCGTTGCCTACAACGCCGATTGTAGCTCTGCAGTTGATCGGAACCATTCTCATCTCGCCTGAAGGTAATCTTAAGGTTGCATATTTGCCTTCTTTAGCCATTAACTGAGCAGAGTTTCCAGCGGAACGAACCAGCTGACCGCCCTTGCCCGGATAAAGTTCGATGTTGTGTACCTGTGTACCAACCGGGATCTGGCCTAATGGTAAACAGTTACCAATTCTTGCCTCTGCATTCTCGCCGCTCATGATCTTCATGCCGTCTGTCAATCCAGCCGGTGCGAGGATATAAGACTTTGTACCATCTGCGTAGCAGATTAAAGCGATGTTAGCAGTTCTGTTCGGATCGTACTCGATGCCGATTACAGTTGCCGGAATACCATCTTTGGAGTTTCTCTTGAAATCGATGATTCTATATTTTCTCTTAGCACCGCCGCCGCGATGTCTAACAGTGATCTTACCCTGATTGTTACGACCAGCCTGCTTGTTCATTGTAGCGCTGATTAAGGACTTCTCTGGAGTTGTCTTTGTAATCTCGCTGAAATCAGAACCAGTCATATGTCTTCTGGAAGGGGTATATGGGTTATACTTTTTGATTCCCATGTTGTAACTCTCCTTTCTTGCTAAAAGCACTTATACATGAGCCTCTGTTATCATGGCCCGCAAATGCTTCAACGCCGCCTGGCGTTTCATTTTATCGTGATATAATGTTCATCACATAGTTTAGGACCAATACTGCCGTAACGGCGAATATCCTACAGTCCTTCGAAGATTTCGATATCCTTGCTGTCAGCAGTAAGCTGAACGATCGCTTTCTTCGTCTTAGCTGTCTTACCGAAGGTCATTCCTCTTCTCTTGGTCTTTCCTTCTAAGTTCATGGTGTTCACGCTGGCAACCTTGGTTCCCGGGAACATCTTCTCGACAGCTTCTTTGATCATGGCCTTGTTTGCATCCGGATGAACAGTGAAAGTATATTTCTTGGACGCCATAGCGTTCATGCTCTTCTCGGTTACGATCGGCTTCTGGATTACGTCAAAATATTTAATATCTGCCATTATGCGTACACCTCCTCGATTGCTGCAACAGCAGTCTTGGTAGCAACAACTGTGTTATACTTTAAGATATCGTATACATTGATCGTGTTAACAAAAGCAGTCTTAACAGCCGGAATATTCCTTGCGGACTTCACTGCGTTTGCGCTGTCATCGCCAACAACAACAAGTGCTCTGGATACCTTTAAATTATTCAATACGTTCTGGAACTTCTTTGTCTTGATTTCGTCAAACTTTAACTCGTCAACAACGATGAACTTGTTCTCGTTCACTCTGCTTGTAAGGGCAGACTTTAACGCAAGCTTTCTTTCCTTCTTGTTCAGTTTGATCGTGTAATCTCTTGGTGTTGGAGCAAATACTACTCCGCCGCCTGTCCACTGTGGAGATCTTGTTGAACCCTGTCTTGCATGACCGGTTCCTTTCTGCTTCCACGGTTTTCTTCCGCCGCCGGATACTTCAGAGCGAGTTTTCGCTTTCTGTGTGCCCTGGCGCTTATTAGCAAGCTGGCTGACAACTGCTAAGTGTACAAGGTGCTCGTTTACATTCACACCAAACACAGCATCGTTTAACTCTAATGTGCCAACTTCATTACCTTCCATATTGTAAACAGATACGTTTGCCATCTGTGTGTTCCTCCTTTCTTATAAAAGCATTAAACTGCTGCTTTTACTGTTTCCTTGATTGTTACTAAGGACTTCTTCGGTCCTGGTACAGCGCCCTTAACCAGAATTAAGTTGTTCTCTGCGTCGATCTTAACGATCTCGAGATTCTGGATAGTTACACGCTTGTTACCCATCTGTCCAGGCATCTTTTTGCCTTTGAATACCTTGCTCGGGTCAGAACAGGAACCGTTGGAACCTGCATGACGATGGAATTTGGAACCGTGAGCCATAGGTCCTCTGGACTGTCCGTGTCTCTTAATAGCACCCTGGAAACCTTTACCTTTGGAGATTGCGGTTACGTCGATCTTATCGCCTGTAGCGAAGATGTCTGCTTTGATTTCGTCCTTAACGGAATACTCGGAAGCATTCTCGAACTTGAACTCTCTTACGTATCTCTTGTAAGATACACCGGCCTTATCAAAATGGCCCTTAAGTGGCTTGCTTACAAGCTTTGCTCTCTTGTCAACAAAACCAACCTGTACTGCATTGTAACCATCGTTCTCAGCTGTCTTAACCTGTGTTACTACACACGGGCCGGCTAAAAGAACCGTTACTGGAGTTAATACTCCGTCCTCATTGAAGATCTGTGTCATTCCGACTTTGGTAGCTAATATACCCTTCTTCATGTTTTTACCTCCTGTTTGTTAATTCTACAGCGGATTGCCGGGATTAAAGATCCCTTCTGCAATCATCCTAGAACAGTCCAATATAAGTGGAACACTATGAGTCCCTCTCACCGAGGTCCGGCGGAATGGTGTGTTGCTTCTATATCTAAACCCTTCAGGATATTACCTTAATTGATGCGATGAAGAAAATTATTTGTTCTTCATCTTGATATCAATGTATACACCGGCCGGCATTTCCAGTCTGGATAATGCGTCCACAGTCTTCTGACTTGGTGTAATGATATCGATGAGTCTCTTGTGCGTTCTCTGCTCGAACTGCTCTCTGGAATCTTTGTACTTGTGAACTGCACGTAAGATAGTTACCACTTCTTTCTTCGTTGGTAACGGCACCGGTCCGCTCACCTGTGATCCTGTTTTTTTCACAGTGTCGATGATTTTGCTTGCAGACTGATCAACTAACTGATGATCGTACGCCTTTAATGTGATTCTCATTACTTGACTTGCCATAAAAAAAGTCGCCTCCTTTTCGC
>ERZ1106969.107-NODE-107-length-97685-cov-15.692308_pt1 | contig 97685 bp, 76 predicted proteins | sample MGYA00403685_ERZ1106969 | MGnify/ENA primary metagenome ERZ1106969 (study PRJEB35170, sample SAMEA104062416) | human gut metagenome | biome: human gut; feature: human-associated habitat; material: faeces | place: Denmark | collected 2012-05-18 ...
CCGCGCGGAAAACAAACTTAAAGTGCAAGCTTGTTTTCCGCGCGGCCCATCCCTCTTTTTCTATCCTGCTCATTGCTTGGCCATGTTTGCGAATTTCGTAAACTCCGGTCTCCATACTAAATTAACCGTTCCAATCGGACCATTTCTCTGCTTCGCAATGATAACTTCCGCAATATTCGGCATATCTGTATCTTTATTATAATAATCATCTCGATAAAGAAACATAACAACGTCCGCATCCTGCTCGATTGCTCCTGACTCTCGTAAGTCGGACAGCATCGGGCGGTGATCCTGCCTCGTCTCACACGCTCGGCTTAACTGCGATAATGCAATTACCGGCGCGCTTAATTCTCGCGCCAGCGCTTTTAAGGATCTTGAAATCTCTGAGATTTCCTGCTGACGGTTGTCTCCGCCGCCTTTTCCGCTTCCGCTCATTAACTGTAAGTAGTCGATGATTACAACACTCAATCCATATTCCAGCTTCATCTTTCGGCATCTGGAACGCAGTTCCATGATAGAAATACCCGGCGTATCATCTATGATCAGTTTGGAATTGCCAATGACACCGATTCCTTCTACTACCGCATCCCAGTCGGAGTCGGACAGCGTTCCGGTTCGAAGCTTCTGGGAATCTACGTTGGATTCCATCGCTAACATACGGTTTACCAGCTGCTCCTTTGACATCTCCAGACTGAATACCATACACGGCAGACCTTTTTTTACCGCAATATGATCAACCAGGTTTAGTACAAACGCCGTTTTTCCCATGGAAGGACGGGCCGCAATCAGAATAAAGTCGGAGGGCTGCAGGCCCGATGTCTTGTAATCCAGATCGATAAAGCCTGTCGGGATTCCCGTTACGGTTCCCTGGTTTTTGGAGGCTTCCTCGATTTTTTCGAGAACGTTCATCGCTACCTGACGGATGGGGACGAAATCACCGGAATTACGGCTCTGCAATAAGTCGAATACCGTTTTCTCCGTCGTCGCCAGGATTGTCTCCAGCGGCTCTTTTCCTGCGTAACACGTGTTGGCAATATCTTCGTTGACCTTGATCAGTCTCCGCAGGACCGCTTTCTCACGCACAATGTTCGCATACGATTTTACATTGGCCGATGTTGGCACTGTCGTGATGATGTCCCGCACGAAGTCGAGACTGCTTACCTCGGGCGGGACATCCTTTTCCTTTAACCGGTTCTGAAGTGTGATTAAGTCTACCGGCCTGTTTTCATTGAAAAGCTCTACCATGGCCTCAAACATGACTCCATACTGGTGCTGGTAGAAATCATCGGCCGTTATGATCTCGGAAGCCGCTATAATCGCTTCCCTGTCCATCAGCATGGAACCGATTACCGACTGCTCCGCCTCCACACTGTGAGGAAGTACCCGCTTGATCAGGGCGTCATCCATGTCTTAAGCCTCCTAGCTCTCTACTACTTTAACAGCAAGCTTCCCGGTCACTTCCTTGTGCAGCTTGATCGGAACCTCATGTACTCCAAATGTCTTAAGCGGCTCCGGAAGAACCAGTTTCTTCTTGTCAATGTCTAAGGATAGCTGGCTCGCGATGGCTGATGCGATCTCCTTTGAAGATACGGAACCAAACGCCTTACCGCCTTCTCCCGCCTTGATGGAAACGGTGATGGAAGACTTCCCAAGCTTTTCTGCAAGCTCCCTTGCCGCTGCCAGCTGCTCTGCTGCCAGTCTGGCCTCATTGGCCTTCTGCAGCTTTAAATCATTTAAGTTCTTCGGAGTTGCTTCGATTCCCAGCTTTTTCGGGAGAATAAAGTTTCTCGCGTATCCGTCATTGACCTTGACAATCTGTCCCTTTTTTCCAAGTGTTTTTACATCCTCTAATAATACTACTTCCATTATGATATATCTCCCTTCTCTAACATGTCTCTGATGACTTCCTTGACACGGTTTCTCGCTTCCTCAAGACTCATGTCCTTCAGCTGCGCTCCCGCGATGGTCCGGTGGCCTCCGCCGCCCAGCTTCTCCATCATGACCTGGACATTCACCTCGTCGATGGAACGGGCGCTTAAGTAAATCGTATTGTTGTAGAACGTCATAACGATAGACGCCTTCATTCCGGCTATGTCAAGCAGCTCGTTCGCCGCCTGGGCGCCCACAACCGTCGGGCTCTCAATGCCCTCGGACGGGCATGTGCTGATCGCAAAACAGCCCTCAAATATCTCCGCCTCCCTGACCGCCTCCGCCTTGGCCTTATAATCGTCAAGATCGTCGCGGAACAGTTTGCGGACACGCACAACATCGGCGCCGTTTCTCCGCAGGAACGCGGCGGCCTCGAAGGTGCGGACACCTGTCTGATTCGTAAAATTGTTGGTATCAATCACGATACCGGCATACATCGCGTCGGCCTCGGCCGATTTGATACGGATTCCGTCGGCGATGTACTGCAGAACTTCCGCAACCATCTCACACGCGGAAGACGCGTACGGCTCTACGTAAGAAAGCACCGCGTTGTCAATGATCTCACTGCTCTGGCGGTGATGATCCAGAACCACAATGGTCTTGACCAGCTTAAGAAGCTCCGGTGCATCGGTGATGCTGGGGCGGTTTACATCCACCACCACGAGGATAGTGTTATTGTCCACTAAGTCGGCAGCCCTGGCGCCGGTCATGAAAATATCGTCCGGATAATCGCTGTTGCCGGTAAAACGGTCCATCATCGGCTTCACCGAGGAAGTCACTTCGTTGATAATAATGTTGGCCTTCTTGTTCATGGCCGTGGCAATCCGGTAGATGCCGACTGCCGCGCCAAAGGAGTCCACGTCTGTCAGACGGTGCCCCATGATCAGAAGGCGATCCTTCGTCTCCATCAGCTCACGGAGGGCGTGGGCCTTCACCCGGGCTTTCACGCGGGTGGTCTTCTCCACCTGCTGCGCCTTGCCGCCGAAGTACTGAATCCGCTCCCCATCCTTTACCACAGCCTGGTCGCCTCCGCGTCCCAGAGCCATATCGATGGCGATACGGGCATAGTCGTAGTTCTGGCTGTAACTCTCCCCGTTCATGCCGAGGCCGATACTTAAGGTTACCGCCATCTCATTGCCGATGTTGACCGTCTTCACATCTTCCAGGATAGAAAAACGGTTATCCTTCAGCTCCTGAATATAGCACTGTTTGATCGCAATGAAATACTTATCCTTTTCCAGCTTCTTCACGATGCCGTTCATGGCGGTGATGTACTTGGTGATCTTCCGGTCGATCAGTGCGGTTAAAAGAGAACGGCGCACCTCTTCCACACTCTCCAGAGCCTCCTCGTAGTTGTCGAGATAGATGAGGCCGGCCACCATCTTCTGGTCGTTGACCATCTGCTTATAAGTAAGAATCTCCGTCTCATCGAATAAATAGACCGCGATCAGCATCTGACCCGCGTCCTCGGTACCGATGGCATCCGCTATGTCCTCGATGGAATCCTTCATGTAAACGGCCTTCAGCTGAACCTGATACTTACGGTCGCTGCACGTGCAGTGGAGTACCACGGAGCCCTCCTCTAAATCCAGGACCTCCTTTGTGATCTCCGGGAAAATCGATGATAAGTTTTTTCTGGTATTTTTAAATGGTTTTTCCTCGCCCAGCACTTCTGCCAAAGCAGTATTCCCCCAGAGCACCCGGCCGCTCTCATCCGCAATTCCGTACGGAAGCTCCAGGTCGGTAAGCAGCTGTTTCTGCATCCAGGAATATTCCGCAGAAAATTCCACCAGGCCGTTTAGCAGTCGTTTCTTTCTGTAGGTGTAGATCCACAGAGCGATTCCGATATACAGCAGCGTAAACACTGCCATAATAATCCCGGCCGTCACGCTGACCGCGCCGATTATCGCATTCATGATAATAAGCATCGCCGATAGATATAACGGCCACTGCATATAAGCCCTCAGCTGCCCCTTTACTTTTATTTTTTCTTTCATATCAGTCTCCTTAGAATATAGGTTCCGCAGGCAAAGCGGGGCGCGCCTCCATGCGGAACATTTTCATATTACAGGGCGTATTGTCCCGTAACATGAAAAAAGGGTTCTTTTTTCGCTATTTTAATATTATAGCATAGCCTCTCTGGTTCGTCTATGATAATGGGGCAAAAAATCAGGGACTGCCCCCGCCGGAGTTCCCGCTTATGAATAAGTAAGAACCCGGTGTGCCAGTCCCATTCTGCCTGCTTTTTCCTGCTAAAACCGTCAGTATTTACTCAGAATTGCGGCGACCTCCTCCGGCCTTACATGACCGTAGGAATCGCTGTCCACCATCAGGTTCGGAGCGGTTTTGCACTGCTTTAGGCATTCCTTCATCATGATCTTGAACGCACCGGACTCTCTCGTCTCCACCGCCTTCAGCACCGCCTCAAAAACTTCAGCGGACCCCTTGCTGCCGCAGCGCGCACCCGTGCAGACCGTGATGCAGTGTCCGTAAGGCGCCTTCTTAAAGCTGGGATACAGTTTGATCAGCTGTAAGAGAAGCGTCTGCTTCACGCCCAGTGCATCTGCCATCGCGCCGGTCTTCTCCGAGGGAATGTATCCGTACAGTTCCTGTACCTCCCGAAGCATCTCCACGATATTATCCTGGCTCTTCGCATCCTTCTGTCCGCCGTAGTAGTCCACGATTTCCTGCCACTGGCGTTCCTTCTGCTCTTCTTCCTCCATCTGCATTCTGAATTCGTTTCTGTCCATGTCATTCACCAGCCCTTTCCCGCCTGTCCGGCATTACGTTCCCATCATACCAGATTTCATTCTATATTTCTATCCTTTCCTATTTCTGCCTGCCTATTCCTGTCACACAGGGCAACAGTCAGCTTACGCTAAGGGAATTTAGAAAAATGAAAGGGCTGTGAAAAAATGGAATTAAATTATCTCCATTTTTTCACAGCCACTTTCTATTTTGTCTCTATTCTACCAGTTTCCCATTTTCATCCACCAGATATCCGTCCGGTGTCCTGGTATTCCGGTACATTTTTCCTCTGGTTCCGTCAGGTTCTTCATTAAAGTAGTAGTAAACTCCGTCAATGAGATACCATCCGGTCACCATCCGTCCTAAGGTGTTGTCGGAAACCGGATTCAAATAATAGGTATCTCCGTTTTCGTCCGTATACCATCCGGTCATCATGTATCCGTTTTCGTCAAACCGGAACCAGTCGAAGGCAGACTGCCCGGCCAGGATATTGGCATAGGGATTAAATGCGGCAGCCCAGACATTTGCATAGCTTCCGTTGGCTCCGTAAAAATTCCAGCCGCCAGCCTCCTTCTGCCAGGTTCCTTCTGTCACGTATTCCGGAACGCGAATTCCTTCTATCAGCTTCGTAGCGCCTCTGTAATTCACCGGCAGGCTGCTTTTCGATTCCCCGGTTCCGCTGGAGCCGGAGCTTCCTCCGTTATTTTCCGGTTTCTCCGGCTCTGCGGGCTGATCCGGTTCTTTATCCAGAACCTTGACGGTCCAGCCTACGGTAGTAGTCCTCTGATTGCCGGATTCGATGGTATTTGTCACCCTGCACTGATACTCATACGTTCCGGGAATCTCGGTGGAGGGCAGATAGCTGTTGCCCGTAGCTCCCTCTATGGCATTCCACTGACCGTCGCCATTCTTCACATACCACTGGTAGCTTAACGTTCCTCCGTCCGTCACCCATGCGGTGACGCCCATTTTAGCTGCCTTTTCACCCTTTGCATACTCCCTTTTGCCGGCATCAGAGCTGACAGTTGGATACTGTGCCCCTCCTTCCTCCCTGCCCAGCACCTGAACGCATGCAATCTTACTCATAACCTCTGCTGTCTGGTTTCCCGTTGCCTCGGGCTTGAAATTGATAATCTTACAGAAATAGTACGTAATCCCCGGATTATCCATATGGGGAATGATCGTTTTTTCATTGTTATACATCGGGAGCCAGGCGGCACCTGTCATGCTCTTTACATCGTTTTTAAACCACTGATATTCCACCTTTCCGCCGTCTTCCGATTTTGCATCAACCGTAAGAGTGATAAAGTTTCCGCTTCCCATTTCGCAGGTCTGCATCTCCTCATCCAAATCCTTTAAGAGGATCGGCGGTTTCGCATTGGTTACAGGCCCTGAAACCTCAATGAACCAGGTTGCATCGATGGTACTGTGATCGCCGGACAAAATGGTATTGGTCACGGCGCATTTATAACGAAACAGTCCGCTGTCTTTTGTGGAAGGCTTATAGCTCTTCTCGACAGCTCCTTCTATGAGCTTCCACTGACCGTCTGCCATCTCATACCACTGATAGCTTAATGTTCCTCCGTCCGTCACCCATGCATCCACTATCATGGCCTTCGGCTCTTCTCCCTTTGTATACTTTACCTCATTCGCATTGGAGCCGAGACTGGGGCGCTGTGCCTTTGCTTCTTCAACTACAATGGTAACTGCCTGCGTGGACACAGAGACTTCTTTCTCCTGTGTGGCCTTCTCGTTGGTATTGGTCACAACACACCAGTAATAGGTCGTTCCCAGTTCCTCGCTGGACGGCAGATAGTTGGAGCTTTTCGCACCGTCAATGGCTTCTGCGCCGCTCTGATCCGCCTTCAGGCTCCTGTACCACTGGTAGCTGATTTCTCCTCCATCCTTCGGATTCATTACGCCGATATATAACTCATCAGCCTTTTGATTCTGCTGGTATGTAACGGTTTTTGCTTCCAGATCCAAAGTAATCACCGGCTTATCGGCCTTTTCCGGCGGCGGATTTACCACGATCGTGGCAGTCTTACTGTTTATTTTGACCTCCTTCATGACACCGCTGAAGGATTTCTGGCTTGTCACCTGGCAGCGGTAGTATACAGTTCCTACTTCGTTTGTAGGGACAGGAAGGATATTCTGGGTTTTTCCGCTTAACAGCTCCCAGTTTTCTTTATCCGTACTCTGATACCACTGGCAGGTGAGCGTGCTGAAATTTTCACTCATGGCGTCGACCCGCAGCGACAGAGAATCCAGCTGGATACATTCCCTCGGCTTCTCGTCCAGATCAACAATAAAGTAAGGCTTATCCACCGCCATAGTATGGACATTTACCATAGTGCTGACAGCCTGGGCCGTCTTATTCACCGTTGCCTTCTCGTTGGTATTGGTGATGATGCACCAGTGGAAAATCTGGCCTGCCTTCTCCGTGGATGGCGTATAGGCAGGTTCCGTGGCTCCTTCAATCGGGGTGCCTGTGTCGTAATTGGCATTTATATTGCTATACCACTGATAGGATAAGGTGCCGCCGTCCTGGGACTCGGCCTTTATCCTTAATTCCTCGGCCTCATCTCCCACCCAATAATCGCTTTTTCCGGTGGTATCCAGGGTAATCTTCGGCTCCTCGGCATTCTCCACAGGTGCTTTTGGCTCCTCAATGATCACAATGACTCCGTAGGTTGCTTTGCTGGCCGTTTTCTTTCCTGTTGCCTGTAGATTTTCATTGGTAACCTCACAATCGTATAAGTGGATTCCTATCTCGCTGGAGGAAGGCGTGCAGGAAGGCTTGTTACTGTCCGGTATAAATTCAACAGAGTTGTTTCCCCTGTCGCCGGTTTCATCACAGACCGTCCTCCTCCACCGATAGTTGATGGTTCCCCCGTCTGTTGGCTCTGCCACTTCGATGGTTAAGGGTTCTGCAGTCTGATTGAGTTCATATCTGACAACGCTTTTCTTTTCTAAATTCTTAATAATAACCGGAGCCTCGGCATCCCAAAGCGGCTCGATCGTCCCGCCTTCTCCCTCCGGAATAAGCGGCGTATCTGTGCCTGTTCCGTCAAAGGCAATGAGGGACGGAAGCTCAGCTCCCGCGGCAAGCTCTGTTTCCCCAGGCTGATTCCAGACATTCTTCGAAGCTGCTAAAAGCCGGAAAAACGTCATTAAGGAATCGTTGCCTGAAGCGGCGGAAAGAGTCTGGCCGTTGGCCGCCCTTTGAAGGTCTGACCAGCCCTCCTCTTTGAGCATTGCCTCCTCGCCCTCTTTTCCCAAAACCATATCCTGGCGGGCAGAGCAGTCTGTTATCATACCGGAGCTTCCCACATACCCGGCCAACCGGCCAAAGCTTTGCGCATTCTCCCCCAAAGCCGTAATTTTCACATTCAGCGCACAGCATTTTTCTATGTAGGCCCTGTAGGAAGCCACATAGCCTGCGATACCGCCGACGCCCGGGTTTTGATAACCAAAACCGCTATTCGCCGGCCCCGTAACCGTGCCTGTGGCGTAGCAGCGCTGTACAGCTCCCTCCTGCATCTGGCCCACCACGCCGCCGGCATGGCCGATTGCCATTGCTGATTCACTGGGCCATATCGACACGTCGCCGGTGGTATAGCAGTCCATAATCCACCCGTTGTCCTTTGCCGTTCCCACCAGACCGCCGGCGCTGACATTGACAGCGCCATCGTCCAAATCCTGATCAACGGTAACCTCGCAGGCAGAGTAGCACTGCTTCACATAGGAAGAGCCCTCTAAGACTCCCACCAGACTGCCTACATTACAGCCAGCGTCGCGATAAGACCTGGAATAGGCAGCAGTAACCGTAACGGTTCCCTCCACGCCCAACTGTTGTATTGTACTGCCTCCTGCCACATGGCGGAACAGGCCCACTGCATCCTGCCCCTTCATGGAATCCGGATCGGCCGTAATGGCCAGCCCCCGGATCACATGACCGTTTCCGTTAAAGCTTCCTTTAAAATAGCTTTTCACGCTCTCACTCGGGTTTTCTGCTCCGGTTCCGATCATGATATTCCCGGCATTGTCAATATCTTCTAACAGCTCATACTTTGTCTCCCTGCTGGCCTGATTGGTATCCGGATCATTGACTAACTCCGTCAGTCTCTCAAGCTCCTCCAGGCTGCTGATGGTGTAGGTTTTTCCTGCTTCCAATTTAGTCACGGTGTCGTCCAGGGGGATTTCCGCCTGTCTTTTAGACGCCGCAGACGGGGTGGCCGCATTGCTGTCCGTCGCCTTCCGGCCAGAGAACTCTGCACTTAGTCCCTGATCCTTAGAAAGCTGGGCGTCCTCCCACGCGAAGCTTGGCGCTCCCGACATGGAAAAGACCATGGAAAGCGTGAGAAATACAGATAAAATCCGCTTTCCGTTCTTCATTTTTCTCATTTCATTTCCTCCTTATTTTATTTCTGCGGGCAGCAAGCCAGGCAGACACGCCGGCGCACCCATTTGGCGACTGCCAAAGGAGTCAAATCCCACATTTCTCTACCGTGAATTATAGCACGAACCATGACGGCGTTTTGGACACCGTGCTATAAGTCACGTTTTCGGAGATAAAAATCAACTCCATTTTTCGGCTTCAAAAGAAGGAAAATTGAAAAGGCTGTGAAAAAATGGAATGAAATCAACTCCATTTTTTCACAGCCCTTTAAACGTTTATATCCTGTAAAACCATGATCAGCCCTTCACCGTCAGACTTCCGTCAGCACCATTTGCACAGCCGGATAATCGCCCATAATCATCGGGATGGATATCCCGGCATTCATCAGCGCGCTGCCGCTGTAGATACGGCCATTTTCCTCCAGACGATACCGTTTCTCCGGGTCAAGACCGCGGAGCTTAAACCAGAGATCAGGGGCATTAGCTCTCACATGAGTGATCACCAGATTAAGCAGAGTCCTCGTCTTATCGCCGGATACAAACTGCCACGCGGTGAAACCGGAATCTCCCTGTGGGCTGGCGAGACGGTAGTAATCCCCGTTGTGAATCAGGTCATAATACTTCTTATAGTCTTCCACCTGCGCCTTCACTGCTTCTTTTTCATCCTCGGTCAGGAGATTTAAATCCATCTCATAACCGAAGCTGCCGGCCATGGCCACCACGCCGCGCGTCGCAAGCGGTGTCCTTCGTCCCGTCTGATGGTTCGGTATGGCCGATACGTGGGAGCCGACGGCCGAAATCGGATAGAAGAACGAAGTTCCGTACTGAATCTCCAGCCGCTCGATGCCATCCGTGTCGTCACTGCACCAGATCTGCGGCGAGTAATACAGGATAGCCGGATCGAAACGGCCGCCTCCGCCGCTGCAGCCCTCGAAAAGGATATTGGGAAATGACGACGTAAAGCGCTCCATCAGGTCATAGATGCCAAGCACGTAGCGGTGGTAAACCTCGCCCTGGCGTTCTTTGGGGAGAGCGGCGCTGTAGACATCACAGATACTGCGGTTCATATCCCATTTTACATACTCGACATTGGCGCTCTTTAAGACCGCAGCAATCGAATCGAATACGTAGTCCCTGACCTCGCTCCTGGACATGTCGAGCACCAGCTGATTCCTGCTTCTGCACGGTTTTCTGCCCGGTATCGTCAAAGCCCAGTCCGGATGCTCCCGGTACAGGCGGCTGTCCTCATTTACCATTTCCGGCTCGATCCAGATGCCGAATTTCATGCCCAGACCGTTGATGCCTGTAACCAGATCCGTCAGTCCGCCCTTCAGCTTATCCGTATTGACGAACCAGTCTCCCAGGCCCGCATTGTCGCTGTCCCGGCTGCCAAACCAGCCGTCATCCAGCACCAGCATCTCGATGCCCAGCTCCGATGCCTGTCTGGCAATGGAGAGAATCTTCTCTTCATTAAAATCAAAGTAGGTGGCCTCCCAGTTGTTGATAAGGACCGGCCTCCTGGCAAACTTATATTTTCCCCGGCACAGATTGTGGCGGATAATGGAATGGAAATTGGCAGACATACGGCCCAGGCCGCTTCCGCTGTAGGTCATCATGAGCTGAGGCGTGTCGAAGGCCTCTCCCGGCTCCAGCCGGTACTCAAAGAATTCCGGATTTATTCCGCATACGGCCCGCACGGAATCCATCTGGTCCATCTCGATCTCCATGGAAAAGCTGCCGCTGTAAATCAGAGACAAGCCGTAACAGCCGCCGTGTTCCTCCGTCGCGTCAGGCGAGCACAGAATCACACCGGGATTGTGCTGATGGCTGGAGGTGCCTCTCCGGCTTCCCACCTCCATCGTCCCATGCATCAGCGGAAGACGCTCCAGCCTTCGCTCCATGGCGTGCCGCCCGTGGAAATGAATCGCTTCCCAGGAACCGTTCGGCAGTTCCAGACAGGCGGACATCATCTTCTCCAGCCTGACCGCCTCCTTTCCTCCATTGGTGATTCTGGCGGAGCGGGCGATCACATCGCGGTCCGCAAACACGACGTAATACAGCTCCAGCTTCAGGGAAGACGCCGCGTCCTCCAGGAATATCACCAGCGTTTCCGCCGTTTCATCCTCATCGAACAGGCACGGCAGCCCCGGAATCTTATGGGCCCCCTCCCTGATCTCCCAGGAGACATAGCGGAAGTCGGCAGCCCGCGTTCCGTCCGCCTGACACACGCCCACACAGTTGTTCCGGTAATCCCCCACTCCATAGGAGGGAAATTCCTGAGGCAGCGTATCCAGGGAAAATGTTCTGTCCTCCCCCGCCTCGTAAGGATTTCCGGAAAATCCCACGTCTTTTCTGTGCAGCAGGTAATCCATGGTGCAGTCCTCTACCCTTGCGCCATAGTAGAGATGAAGCAGAATCCCGTAATCGCCTGCCTTCATCTGATAAGTCGTCCGTTTCGTCTGAAGCGTAAATACCTGTTCTGCCTGATTCATAATGATAGCCATAACCTGATCTCCTTATGTATTTTTTTACAATCTTGCATGGCACCAGATTCCTACCGGAAGCTCATCTTTCCCCGCCAGAATATGATGGTCCTCACCCGGCTCAACAAGGAAAATATCGCCTGCAGCGGCTGGATATCCTTCTTTGTCTATCTCTACCACCGCTTTACCCTGCATAAAATAAAATAATTCACAGTCCTCATGAACATGGACGGAAGAGCCTCCGTCATTGGCATGGCTCACTTCACCAGCCTTCATAAAAAACATACCTCCTTGGTAAATCTCTATTCCTGGCAGAATTCCTTCAAATATATGGGTCGAAACCTCTCTTTTTAATTCCTGTGCGCACAGCTTCCTCATTGCTCTTCCTCCATGTTCTCCGCGTTCCTGTATTTTTGCATCTATTTAGCCAGATATATCGTTTTTCCGGTCCTTGCACTTTCCAGGCTGTCTGATACCGTTTTTTCGCTAAGTACATGCGCGCCGTACTTCATAGCCGCCATAGCCAAGGCTTCGGATCAATATCAACGGTTCCCATCACTAAAATTCTAATCAGCCTTACCCTACACAAAAACCGTATTTACAACTTTCTCTGTTGGCAGTTCATACCTCCAGAATCTCTAATTCCTCTCCGACGCCTGTGGAAATTTCAATCAGCCGGTCTCCGCCTTCATACCGAAGTCCTTCCCCACTTACAATGCGGGAACGGCCGAAAGGATTGTATAAGCGCAATGCATTTCCATCCCTGGAACGGATCACAATGCGGTCTATCTTTCCCTGACAGATGGCGGCGGTTACAAGAAAGCCTCCCCTGCACCATAGAGAAAATTCGGCATTCCAATCCGCGGGTACAGCCGCGAACAGTTTGATAGCTGGGTCTGCATCCGGCGAACCTCCGCTGCTTTGGCAAAGCGCCAGCTGAACTGCCGCCGCCACATTACCCAGCCGCTGGGCGCTAATGCAGTTCACACCTTCCCGGATCGTCAGTCGGTTCTCAAAAAACGGAATCCGTCCTGTATCATTGTAATAACAGTATTCCTTTTCTGCATTGATGCAGTCCAGCTGAGCGCCCGCAATTTCCTTAAAATCCTCCGCCAGCCCATGAGCAGCGTACATCCTGACACATCCCGACATCTCGGATACCATAAACGGACTGGTCAGCCCGTATGCCGCTTTCCTTTGCTCCAGCGTATTAATACTGATTTTATAGCGCTCCGGATCTAAGTCCATGGTTGCATATTCAGAAAGATCAAAATGATCGCAGGGATACAGGCTGGGCGTCCCCTTATCATAAGCCAGAACCGGCTCACGTCCGCAGGACCACAGCACCGGCTCCCCCGCTTCGGTCTTAAAAACAGAGTCCTCCAAATCCGTGGTCGGAATAGGCGCTAAATGTCTGTAAAACTCTTCCCAGGCCTCCCATTTATCCTTATCTGCGTCAAGAATCCGGGCCGCTTTTAAAAGCACCGGAAGTATGGCATGCATACCGGCTATATTTTCCATACCATCGGTACAGCCATAATAGCTTTCATCCGTGCAGGTCCGATATAAGTGATAGAGTCCATCCTCCGCTTTTTTTACCAGCGGCAGGCTCATATAAAACTCTCCAACGCCTTTAATAACCGGATACGCTTCTTTTCTTAAGAATTCCATATCCCCGGTGTAAACGTAATAACTCCAGAAGAAATAGGCAATTCCCGCCTGAGAGCCAAACATATAGGTGGTCGCCCCATAGGGTCCATAGCCCCGTTCCTGATATACCACTCTTCCTTTTTCATAATGCTCATACGATTTGTAGTTATAACGGGACTCATGCGGTGCCTTCCGATCCACAAATTCTTTAAACGCCTCGCTTCGCTCTTCCCAGGGCTTCTCAAACAGATAAAGCGCCTGCATCTCAGCCGCAATCTCCTCCGGCAGCTCTTCCGGCCCGTTAAACCAAGTCACCTCAGGCAGATACATCCCCTCAGCCCCCCACTGCTGCCGCGCCGCAGTCCTTGCCGCTTTCTCCATCCCACCATACATGGAAAACAGCGGCTTCATCAGTTCATAGTGCCCGGAAGCCAGAATTGGATTATAATAAAGGCTCAGATTATTCCACCATTGCATTGTTCCCCAATGACGGTAATCTCCACAGGGTGAAAAAATCATCCCACCAAAATTCGGCGGATATTTTCCCTTGGAAGCGGATTCCATGAGATAGAAGAAATAGGTATAGTGCATCTCTATCTTTTCTGCCAGCCGGTCCTCGCTTTCCAACCGTACATAAGACTTTTCCCAATACTCCCTCCAGCGTGCGGTATGACGCTCCCACATCGCCTGCCTGCCCTCCTCCGACGTATGACGCGCCTTTTTAAGAACACTCTCTGTAATATCTTCCTTCTCATCGAAGGTCGCCGCGCTCACGGCGTAAAGAGTGAATTCCCTTATCCCCGGCTCCATGCAGAGCCGCATCTGCGTCTCCTGAGACTGCCCCAGTACCTTTACTTCCCGGTAAGGGCTTCCTGCCGGTTCCCTGCCGCCGCGCTCATCATTCATGCGCAGGACCGATTTTCCGCCTTCCGCCCAGACCGCAACAGCGCTGGCACAGTAGTAACCATCCTCCTTAAATTCCTGTTTCAGTACCATCACACCGTTGTGCATGGAAAGCTCCGACACCGCCAGATTGCTCAAGGTCTGAAACTCCGCCGGCCGCATCATGGTAAGCTTCGCCTGTACGCTCCCACAGTACTCTCTCTCATCCTTCACGTATATCACAAACGCGTCGTTGTCTTCTTCCGCAAACACAGAAGCCGAAACTCCCCGTCCAGAAATCGTGGCACAGGCCTCATAAAGGCTCAGATGCTGCACTGTTTCCTGATCAAAGACATCTTCCCCGTAATCCACAAAATCCAGATCCAGAAAACCGCAGGCATAGCCATAATCGGAATGCCTCCGATTAAAACTGTTGGTGGCGCTGCAGGCGGCAAACACGTCCGCTCTGTTGATCGCCAGCTTAACAGCCGACGGCGAAGTAAACACCAGGCTTCCCATCTGCCCGTTGCCCACGGGAAGTCCTCCCTCTCTTCTGGGTACCATTCCATGATAATGCAAATCAGCTCTTGACACAAGTTCTTTTCTGCTTAAATATTCCATATTGCTCCTCTCATCTGTGTACATCTTCGCCGTCATTTTGAAAAATGAGCGGCTGGCAAATCCGTATGGTCATTCCCTTGCCTTTAACACCTGATATATTCAATCCGTAGGCCTCGCCATAGGCCAGCTTCAGCCTCCTGTGCACGTTAGAGAGCCCGATTCCTCTACCGCTGGTCTCGCCATCCGGCACGAATTCCATGGGGGCCACATCCATGGAAGGCCCTCTGCCGTTATCGACGACATCCACCAGCAGCTTATCCCCGCTCCGCTGCGCCCATATGACAATCTTGTGCTCCGGTTTCACTCCGCCCGCAAACGCATGCTTGAATACATTCTCCACGATCGGCTGAAGCGTGAGCCGCAGCATGCAGACGTTCTCCAGCCCTTCAATATTAATTTCAATTCTCGGAAGTGTCCCCAGGCGGTATTCCTGAATTTTCAAATAGTTCTTTACATGAGCAATTTCATCAGTAATTTTCACTGGATCCATAGGATTCTGCACCGCATAGCGAAACATGTCGCTGAGCGCGCCCGTAATCTCCTGTACCGCGTTAGAATCCTCACAGACCGAATACATATTGATGGCCCCCAGCGTATTATACAGGAAATGCGGATTGATCTGTGTCTGCAGCGCTTTTAATTCCGCACGGTTCCTGGAAAGCTCCATCCTTTGATTCCCCAGTTCTGTTTCATAGATACGGCGAATAATAAAGAATCCCAAAAGCGAAGACAAAAACACGGCAAAGGCTCCCGATATCAGAAACAGCCGGATCAGATTCACAAACGGCTCGCGGTACAGGCTTTCCGGTATCTCCAGCACGGAAGTCCAACCGGTATAATCCGATCTTTGATAGACATAAAAACATTTTTTTCCGTCGTTGTTTCCATAGAAATTCCCGATTTTCTCGGTCATATGATCCTTCAGCCATGCATATTCCCCGATATCTTCCGCTTCTCCATAGATGGCATTGCCTTCTTCATCCAGGATCAGGGTACGGATATTGGTCAAATCCTTGTTTTCCCAGATCTGATCCAGCTCCGTAGGTTTTAAATGAATCATAAAATACCCCAGGGGCTTCAAATCCTTATAGGAATAGATATATCTGGCAATTGTGACACGGTTTCTGTCCTTAATCCCGCTGCTGGCATACGGCATGAAAACCGTTATCGCCCCGTTCTTCTTGATATCCTGTTTCATCTGCTCGACCGCCGAAAGCGTTATATCAGAATCGCTGGTATAGAAAAAACCGTTATTGCCAATCACCTGAAAACTGCTTACTAAAGACGTCTTCAAGTACAAATCGACTGGAAACTGGCCTCTTAACCAAGAATAGGCTTCCAGATATTCATAGCTGTCGAAGCTGTCCTTGCTCAGAATATCCAGAAGCCTGTCCTGTACCAGGACAAACATGGAAAGGCTGTCATATTCCGAAATAGCCTTATCCATATCATAGGTAATGTCCTGTGCAATCAGGCTCCAGTACTCTAAGTTTCTCTCCTGAAGTTCTCTGCCATTTCTGCCAATCCCTACAGTACAGAGTATCATGACAGGAGCCATTACCATAAGAATTAACCCTATTACAACATATCGAATTTTTCCTTTTTTCAGTATTTTCCCCATCACGAAGAAAGCCCCCTGTCCGCACGAAACTCAGCCGGGGTGACTCCATAATACTTCTTAAATGTCCTGGTAAAATGAGAATAATCGCTGTATCCCACCTCGCCTGCTGCCTGTGTAATTGTTTTTGACGGAATGCACAAGAGCTTCTTTGCTCGCTCCATCCTTATCTCCGTCTTAAAATCCACAAATTTTTTACCTGTCTTTTCCTTGAAGACAGCACTAAAATGCGTGGAACTGATTCCCAACCGGCTGCTGATTTCCTCCTGCGTCATGCAGGGGTCCTCTGTCAGATACCTCCTGGCTGCTTCCAGCATACCGGAATGTTTCCTGCCATAGACCCACTTCCACAAAACCTCCAGATTATCACGGTAATGATCCTGCTCCAGCTGTTCCATACACAAATCTTCCTCCAGAAGCCTGGAAATCTTGCCCGCCACATTATGTACCAGTTCATAAAGGAGCTCCCTGCGCCGTCTCACGGAAAAGTTCTCCACAGACCTTTCAGCGAGCTCCGAGATATGCAGATAGGCTTCCCGCTCCTGATTCCACAGAGCGTCCGTCAACCCGCTTACCAGCCCATCCATCTCCTCATAGGAAAGCGCTTTTCTCCCGTTTTCCCGCTTGGTCAGCGCCGACTGCAGCACTTCACGCAGTCTTCTTTCGGTGACAGGCTTTAACACATAGTCGGATACGCCGTATTCAATGGCCTTTTGCGCATATTTGAAATCATCGTAGCCCGATAAGATAATCACAATGGGATTCAGCCCGAATTCCTGGATCGTTCTGCACAGCATAAGTCCATCCATGCGCGGCATACGGATATCGGTAATAACAATATCATACCGCTCACGCTCCAGGATAGCTGCCGCTTCCTCCCCGTCGCAGGCTTCTGTCAGCCTTTCTATCGGAAAGTCGGACTTCTTAAGCATCATATGGATTCCCTTCCGGAAGATCATCTCATCATCTACTACGAGAATTTTATACACCGCATATCCTCCTGTTCTATTTTGCCTTTATAACTTTTGCAATTCCGTCCTTGTACTGTTTTGTCGCCTCTGCAATAACCTCAGTTCCTCCTCTGTCCAACCATTCCTGAACGAAGGCATCGAAATTATCCAGCGATTCGGTTCCCACCAGCACCTTGGAAGCAAAGTTGAGAAACAGCTCCTGCTTATCTTCATCCACGGAGAGCTCCGGGTGCTCCTTGATGCTTTGTAGGTTGCGGGGTTCGATGGCTTCCTGCACATCATTTATCGCATCATGATCGAAATAATCGATGACTCTCTCACCACCCGGGTTCTGCTTTATAAGCGCACGGTCCAGAGAAGCATCTTTGATTCTCCGCAGAAAATACGGGATTACCGCAAACGCATTGTCCGGCTCGGTAGACTGGGTATAGTTCACAGAACCGTCCTCATTTAATGTATAGAATTCCCCTTCGATTCCGTATGTCAGGAATGTCTCCAGCTCCGGATCCAGCATCCGGTCGAAATACTCGATAATTTCTTCCGGGTTTTTGCAGTCAGCATTGATATAATGAACATTAACCGTAGTGGGACCGGCTGCATAGCCGTGATTTCCGCCGTTGGGGTTTAAGGGCGACGCAATACAGATAATCTCCGCATCTGGTATATTGTTTCGTAAGTTCACGTTAAAATCCGTGGTGGCAGAGATCAGACCTACGAACATACCCACATCTCCGGCCGCTATCTTTTGTTCGCGCAGACCCACGTTATTCGTCAGGCTTTCCGGATCCATCAGGCCCTCGTCGTACAGCTTCTTATAAAAGGCCAGGGCCTCCTTCATCTCAGGAAGGATATAGGACGGAACCACCTCTCCCTTGTCATTGAGCTGCCAAGTCGTGGGCGATACGCCGAAGGCCGCAAAAAAGGTCTCGCTGAATTTAAATTTTTCTCTTCCGATGAAGGGATATTTGACTCCGTGCTCTTTAAATGCCACCAGTGTATCATAATAATCCTCTAAAGTAACCGGAATGTCAAGTCCGCATTCATCCAGCAAATCTTTTCGAATCATCGTGGCTCTCCTTGCTCTGGTCGTCACGAAATCTCCGATACCATAGATTTTACCGTCTGATCCGCGCAGGTCATCCCAGGTTTCCTTAGGGACGGCCGCCATCATTCTGGGCGCATGCTCCTCCAGTAAATCATCCAGCGGCATGAATAAGCCGTTCTCTATGGCGCTCGACATGGTCGGGGTATATGGCAAATCTCCGGAGATACAATCCGGGAAATCTCCCTGCGCAAGCATCATGCCTAATTTTTCCGAAAAATTGTCATGGGGGATCAGAGTAATATCCAGGTCAACTCCCAGCTTGTCCTCAAACGCCAGAACGTGCTCGTCCTTATTGATATCCGGAGAGCTCTCCACATATTTTATTCCCGATGTCCGAAGACCGATGGATATTTTGGGCCTCCCTGAATCTGACGCTTCCACCTCGCTTCCGGCTGATTTGCCGCAGCCTGTAAGCAAAAGTATGCCCACCATCGCCGGCACTGTCATCTTCCATACCGTTCTTCGGATATATTCACTTATCATAAAATTATTCTCCTTTCACTCTTATACCACTGCACTGTCTAGCCCTTGACAGACCCCAGTGTCATACCTTTGACAAAATGCTTCTGCAAGAAAGGATAGACGCACAAGATTGGCAGTGTTGCCACCAGAATTGTCGTCATCTTAAGCGCTTGCGGTGAAACCGGAACCCCCAGCACATTAGTGCTTTCCAGCTGCGACGAATCCAAAATCAGTGATTTCAGCCGAAGCTGAAGAGTATATAAATTTCTGTTGTTAATTAAGTACAGCGGCGTCGTATAGCTGTTCCAGTAGCTAACACCATACATCAGACCCACTGTAGCCATCACCGGTTTAGAGATCGGCAGTATCACGGAAAACAGGGTGCGCATTTCGCCGCAGCCATCCACCTTTGCCGAATCAATCAGAGCCTGCGGAACCTCCGTAAAAAAGGAACGTACGATAATGATATTATACGTGCTCAGCGCCACCGGCACAATAATCGCAGCCAGATTATCATAAAATCCCATACTTTTCATGGTGAGGTACCACGGGATAATCGGCGCACTAAATATAAAGGTTATCATAATCATAACCGTAAAAACCTTCTTTAGCTTAAATTCCTCTCTGGATAGGGGATAAGCGAAGGTAACGGTCATAATCAGGCTGAAAAACGTACCAACTACCGTGGTAAAAGCAGATACCACAAACGATCTGATAATACTCAAATCGGATAACACAGCCTTATAATTATCCAGATTAAAGCCAATGGGAAAAAATGTAACCTTGCCGGCCTCCACCGCGGAAGTCTTGCTGAATGATACTGCAATGAGGTTGATATATGGCAGAACCGCCGCAAATGCCACCAGCCCAAGTACCATCACATTTACCGCCATGAAGATCCGGTCCGCCCTGGAATGTTTTATTTTATTGTTCATATAAAGAATCCTCCATTCTCGTCATCTGCCGCGCCTGACATACTCTATCCAGCTATTTTCTATATGATCGACTGTTTTGTCAGTTTCCTGCTCACAAAGTTTGCAATGAAAAGCAGGGAGATTCCGATACATGATTTAAACAGTCCCACTGCCGTCGCATAGCTGTACTGGAGATTCTGTAAGCCGTACCGGTACACAAAAGTATCAAAAATATCGATTTTCCCCTGGTTCATACTGTTCATGAAGGAGAAGGTCCGTTCAAATCCAATCTCCATGAAATTGCCGATTTTCAGCAAAAGCATCGTCATAATAATAGGCAGAATCGATGGGATCGTGATGGAGAGCATCCTGCGGAACCTGTTAGCTCCGTCCATTTCAGCCGCCTCATAAAGGGAGGGGTCGATTCCGGAAATAGCAGCCAGATATACAATAGAGCCCCAGCCGATTTCTCTCCAGATACCGGCCAGTACTAAAAGACCGCGTATGTATTTCTCACTCGCCATAAAATAAATTGGTTCCATTCCCAGAATTTGCCGGATGTAATTGATCACGCCTGTGTTGGGGGACAGCAGGGTCGTAAACACGCCCCCAATGATAACCCAGGATAGGAAGTGGGGGACATAAACCGCTGTCTGCACCACTTTTTTATAGCTGGTACTTCTGACTTCATTCATCAGAACTGCCAGGATAATCGGAATTGGAAACGCAATCAGCAGATCATACGTCCCCAGAATGGCCGTGTTCAAAAATATCTGTTTAAATTCCGGGAATCGGAAAAAATGCTGAAAATGCTTCAATCCCACAAAACTGCTTTGAAATATTCCTTTAAAAATATCGTAATCCATAAAGGCGATAACAGAACCGCACAGTGGAATGTATTTAAAAAGAACAAACCATACAAATCCCGGAAGCGCCATTAAGTACAGGCCTTTATGTTTCCGCATACTGGTGAGCAGCCCCACCTTAACCGTTTCTTTCGGCTGTCTCATAAGCACGCCTCCTTATTTTCTTATTTTTGCAACTCCATCCTGATACTGTTTTGTCGCTTCCGCAATTACTTCAGTGCCGCCGCGATCCAGCCACTCCTGGACAAACGCGTCAAAATTATCCACCGGCTCCGTTCCGACAATTACTTTGGAAGCAAAATTGATAAACAGCTCCTGCTTATCTTCTTCCACGGAAAGCTCCGGATGCTGCTTTAAGCTCTCTAAATTAACCGGCAGAATGTAACTCAATGTATCCTTCTGTGCTTCGTTTTCGAAGTAGTCGATAACCCGGTCTCCTCCCGGCTGCGCGCCGATTAACACTTTATCCAGAGAAGCATCCTTGACCCGTCTCAGGAAGTAGGGGATCACGGCGAACGCATTATCCGACTCGGTAGACGGAGTGTAATTCAGGGAACCATCTGCATTCAATGTATAAAATTCTCCTTCAATTCCATAGTTTAAAAATGTCTTCAGTTCCGGATCCAGCATCTTGTCAAAGAACTTGATAATTTCCTCCGGGTGCTCACACTTCGCGTTAATATAGTGGACATTGTCGCTGGGCGGGCCTGCCGCATATCCATGCTTTCCGCCATTCGGATTTTCCGGAGATGAGATACAGATGATCTCGGCGCCCGGTACGTTATTGCGCAGGTTGACATTAAAATCCGTGGTCATGGAGATGGGGCCTTCAAACATACCGACATCTCCCGCCGCTACCTTCTGATCCCGCATTCCGACATTATTCGTCAGACTCTCCGGGTCCATCAGACCTTCTTGGTATATCTTCCGATAAAATGCCAGCGCCTCTTTCATCTCAGGGAGAATAAAGGACGGCACCACCTCACCCTTCTCATTTAACTGCCACGTGACGGGATCCACTCCGTACGCCGCGAAGAAGACTTCGCTGAACCGAAAATTTTCCCTTCCCAAAAAAGGATATTTCACGCCGTGCTCTTTAAATGCCACCAACACATTATAATAATCGTCCAACGTTACCGGAACATCAAGGCCGCATTCTTCCAGCAGGTCTTTTCGTATCATTGTGGCTTTCTTTGCCGTGGAAGACACATAGTCACCGATCGCATAGATTTTCCCATCTGCACCACGGAACTCATCCCAGGTTTCCTTAGGAACCGTTGCCATAAGCCGGGGCGCGTATTCTTCCAGCAAATCATCCAGTGGCAGAAACAGACCGTTTTCAATCGCCCCCTCCATGATCGTGCTGTAAGGCATCTCTCCTGAGATACAGTCTGGAAAATCTCCCTGTGCCAGCATCATTCCCAGTTTTTCCGTGAAATTATCATGCGGAATCAGGGTGATATCCAGATCTACTCCCATCTTGTCCTCAAACGCCAAAACGTGGTTATCCTTATTGATATCAGGTGAACTTTCCACATATTTAATTCCTGAGGTCCGAAGCCCTATGGAAATCTTCGGTCTCTCAGCTTCGCCTGCATTCTGGCTTTCATTACCACTGTTTTTGGCCTCCAGTTTCGCTTTGTCGCCTACACTGCTGCCACACCCTGTGAGAACGATAACTCCAGCCAGTGCCAGTGCAATAATCTTTGCTGCCTTGTTCTTCTTCATAAACGGATACCTACCCCTCTTTTTTTAATGATAAAAATAGTATATCGCTCCCCCCTTTGTCCAGATAGGGATTTTTTTAGGGGATTCACAGAATTTTTTAGGATCCGCCGCAACAAACAAAAACGCCGGGGAATCATTTCCCAGCGCTTTTGAGTACTGCTTTTGCTTTGTATCACAGGCTTTCCGCCTGTTCACGTGTATACAATGGCAGTATGCCGTCATTTATCTGCTGCACAGAAGGATCTTCCACCAGCCGGGCAAGCCGTGTCAAAAATGCGTCTAGAAGCGCATCGCAAGTATGGATCGAACATATCGCACCGGTTCCCACATGCTCCCTGCGAAGCTTTTCTATCTGCTGTACAGAGCACACGCCCATCTGCCAATCCAAAAATACTTCCAGATAGACTGCGAACCGACGGGCATCATTTTTGTTGCGCTCCATCATCGAGAGGAGCCGCTTATACCCTTCATGTTCTCCGGAAAACAGGCTCCCGGCCTTCTTCCACGCCTCATAAATCTCCTCATACAGCCGGATACCTTCTTCTTTTTCCGTCAGCAGCATACGTTTTAATTCTCCATCGACCTTCACCATATAATCAAAGAGATACAGCCGCGGGTCAGAAAGCAGTTCCTTTCTGCGCGTTTCTGAATAAACGTCCCCTAATCGGTCGCTGTTTCCGATGTAGCCGTGTGGTTTTTTCGGAATGCCGCACCATGTGTCATTCATGATATCGCAGGTGAAACGGGGAAATGGAATAATCATCCCATGGATACCGCACTGTACGCCGGCTGCATACAGGATATCACCTGCCGCCCGGTTGGACTTCAGCAGCACCTCACAGAGGGTTTCCACCGTCTCAGCAGGAAAGTTTAGACTTCCCCAGTTTTGCAGCAGCGTGCAGGGTGACGCCTCCGGCTCCATGGCAAAGCGTCCAAAGCAATACCAGTCTGCCATAGATGGGTGTTCATCCGCAGGGTGAGTTTCAATGATTCCGATTACATTGCGAATCCCGCATTTTTCCGACATTCTGAAGATATCCCCCCACTTTTCGGCAATATTCGACAGAATGCTCCCCTTTCCGCGCATTTCAGGAAACAACTGGTACTCCACGGCCAGATTTCTATTCCCCAACACCTCTCCCTGCTCTAAAAGATGGCTGAAAACCGGATGCTCCGGATAGCGCAGCTCCTCAAAATCGTGAAAACAGTCTTTAAAGGAAAGAACCGTATTCTCAGGAATTGCTCCAACCTGGTCCAGAACCACCTCCACTTCACGGTCCATCGTAAACGGATAGTCCGTCGTCACGGTATAAACCAGCTTCTTCCCATGGGCAGCCAATGCAGAGGAGAAGAGTGTGACCTGTTCTTGCACACGCTCCGCCATAGCCTTACCGCGACAGTATTCGCAGCTGCAGTCATATAAGTGCCCACCGGCATAACCGCCCAGTCCGCCGGCAACTACCAGTCCCTTTACCTCTGGCAGTTCACTTGAAATCTCATCAATAAAATCAACAGTAAAAGCCCGCACCTCCGGATCAAACGCGCAGTCGCCTTTTCCTGTGAGCATCCTCCACTCCCGTTCCGGGGCGGCGGCCGTGTAAAGGTAGAGGTCGATTCCCCATTGTTTCAGATACTGAGAAAAGCTGCGGATTTCCTCATAATAAGGCCGGAATCCATGTTGGTCATACTGCTCAATCTCAAGATGATGCAGTTCATGGGTAATTGCCAAAGCGTTCACTCCCATGGAAGCCGCATGACGCAAAAAACGCATCATCTCAGGCGTCCCCTCCGGGTCGCGCATTGCTTCCACATTGATCATAGAGCGGAGGCCGGAGAAAGGCGCATGGCGGTAATTTCCGTCGATCCGTCCCCATGACCACAGCATACGCAGATCTGAATAGGGGGCTATGATGTCATCCACTTCGCCAAACTGATTGCCGCTTAAACGGCAATGCTCCATCAGACGGAACACGCCATATAAAAGGCCGCGTGAGGTCTTTGCCTCTATTACAGCACCGCTTTGCGTCCCTCGAATATGGCAGCCTTCTTCTGCCAAACAGGATTTATTATCTACAATAAACTCAGCCTTCTTTTCATCAAGTTTCTTCTCTGAGCAAAATCGGCTCCATTCCGCCCTCGCCCGTACCTCTGTCACCTCCATATACGACTCCTCTCTAAACTGATTCTCCCTCATTTATTGATAATGTTTGTCTGCGTCCTTGTTCCAATCCTGGCTTAACAGATCGTCAACCAGTTCTTTTGCCTGCTCATAAGACTTTGTCCGATGATCGTTCATCAGATCCAGGACAAGGAGATCACGGCTGCCGGTATGGTATGCCTCCAAAATATTTGCAGCGCGGCACATTCTCGGAAGAATGACATGATTCATCAGCCTGGCGGGAAGCGGCGCCATCCGGATACCTGATATTCCTCTTGAACTAACCATCGCCGGAATTTCCACCAGAATATCGTCCGGCAGACCATCGATACAGCCATTGTTTGGAATGTTCAGGGTCAGGCGGGTGTAGCGGTCAGTTTCCATCGCTTCAATGATTGGTATATGCTGTTCATTGCCATGACGAAGCGGATATTTTTCCGTAATCGGGATTTCACCCTCAAGGATTTTCTGTATGTTCTCCCTCTGCGCCTCCTTGTCTGCCAGATAGTTCGACCAGCAAATTTCAGAATCAAAACCACCGTTGGGGCCGTACCATTTCTCTTTCTCTGCCATATCGGTATGATGCCACCAGGGCGATACACTGCGGATGGCATCGCCGATGGGGAGCAGCCCGTAATGACGGTAGGCATCCACAGCTCCCCTGGACAGGGAATCCGGTGATATGCCAAAGCGATTGCCTTTTAGATATGCTTCGCTCTCCCAGTATGCTTCCGACTTTTCTTCAATCCACCGGTCCAGAAGTGGGTAAGCATCTTTTCCTTCATAGCGGAAATCGGTTAAATAGATGCAATGATTAAATCCAACCATCTCACCTGTAACCTTTTCCGGATCCAGTCCCAGAACCTCTGCGACAGCCCGGTAGCCATAATGACCATGGCATACCCCAACCGCCTTCACCTTGGTATAGCGCGTCACGTAATTGGTGCCTTCAAACACAGGATTTGCCGTCTGAATGAGAAGCGCAGCCGGACAGATTTCCTCTATGTCGCGGGCCACCTCTTCCAGGAAACGGATTTGCCAGTAAGCGCCGATCCCTCCATAGTAACAGGATACGCGGTCTCCAATCCCACGGTAATATCCATGAGCCTCCGCGATCTTCCGCTCATTCTCCAGCGGGACATAGCCTCCAATTTTCACCGCACAGATGATGTACCCGGCGTCCTGAAAAGCAAGCCTGCGGTCCGTATATGCCTCAATGTCAATCCTGGAGCCTGTCTCATTCTTGTACAGCTCCACAATCCGTCTCGCATTCTCAAGCCGCCCCTCGTCGATATCCACAAGGCGCAATGTACTGCCGGCCAGACCTTCGGTCAACACAATGTCCCGCACCAGTTCCAGGGTAAATGCGGTGCTTCCGGCCCCCAATAAAACGATATTCTTCATATTTCTTTCCTCTTCTCTGATTTCATTTGAAAAGCCTTTTCATTTTCTATTTTATAATTTTCCGGAATTTTGTAAATGTAAAATATCCGTTAATAAAATGGATATTTTTTCAAATGTTCTTTTTCTTTTATTTGCCATTTTTTACTCCTGTATCTTGACAGCCTGGTAATAGCTGTCTATGATATCAATCATATGGAAGAGGTAATGGAGGGTGCCATGTATAATATCATAAACTGTACCGATAAAAGAACGATTTATAATTGTAATTTTAACCTGCTGCACCGTAACATGATTCATCCTGACCGGGTCCTTTCGGATACTCACGATCTGCTTTATGTTCTGGAAGGCGGCTGGGAAATTATTCAGGATGGACAGACACATGCTCTGAAAAAGGATGATATGGTATTTCTACACGCCGGCCACCGGCATTTCGGAAAAATCAGCTGTCTTCCCGACACGCTGATTATGTTTCTTCACATTTCCAGACACAATCAGGACTGTACTACATCAGTCCTATCCAAAGAAATCATGTGGAAAGATTCCATCGTCATTAGTGACATTAACCATTGTCAAAAAAACGATGTTATTAAAAAGCTTTTCAAAAATATCATCTATAATTACTATTCCGAACGTCCGAATATTGACTTAAAACTGTCCCCGATGGTTCTCGAATTGTTTTACGAACTGTCCGTATCACTTTCCGAAGCGGCATTCCCAGCTGTAGACGACGAAGTGGTTAATGACATTCTCTACAAGCTCCGCACCTCTTCCCAGACCGCTTATACCGTCCAGCAGTTGGCCCAGGAAGCGTATCTAAGCCCCGGTGCCCTGGCAAACCGTTTTAAAAAGGCCACCGGCATGACTATCTACCATTATCAACTGGAGACCAGGCTTGCCATGGCTCATTCACTACTGATGAGCGAAGAAAACATTACCCTGAAGGAACTCGCTAAATTATACGGTTTCTATGACGAATACCACTTTGGACGGCTGTTTAAGAAAAAGTATGGCATTTCCCCCATCGCGTTTCGCAAGAAGCACAACGCATTTTCAAAAAAAGAGGCCAATGAATGCGGTGACGCGGACTCCTCACCTACAGATTTTGGACACACAATCTGCTGGTAGCCTAAAACTCCATGAGCCAGTTCAAAAGTCAGACAGGAAGAAGCTACGCTTCCACCATGGTAAAATACATCGGCAGGCATGGGAGGGCAGCCGTGGCAATCAAGTACCCCAGCCAGCTGCATTTTTCCAGGGCCTTTAAAAAAACGTATGGCCAACCTCCACGGGAATGGAGATTGGCCAATCAGCATAAGTAATTTTGTATTCAGTTTTATTTCAGGATTTCCCCGGTCTGGGCTCCCGCCTCATCCCCTACCAGATTATACGCCTCCTGCTTATAATGGTAGGAATCCTTCATCAGCCCCCTGTCGCGGAATGTGCAAAAGGACCGTGATGTCATGAAAATGGTATCCACGGAGGCCGCCAGCTCCTCCTGGGCCTCCTGCATGGGAACGTAGAGGTCCGGCTGCTCCCTGTGGTTTCCGATCTGAATCAAAAAGATATTCTCAACCCCCAGCGCCTGAAAGGCCTGGAATAAGGTCAGCGTCTTCTCTTTATATTCTTCCTTTGTCATCCCATTGTCCGCATCCGTGCATCCCTGACACCAGACCATCCCGATCGAATGCACCGCGATCTTCTGAGACTCCACAAAGCTTAAGCACGCGGAAAACCGCGCCGCTGCGTCCTTAAAATACGGAGTACCCGGCTGCCATTCCCGTATGCTGGAACCTCCCTTGGAACATGACACTGCGATAACCGGCCGTCCCGTCTTTCGATAACACGCATTTACAAACGCAGCCACCATGGAGCCGGTCTTCATGCCTGGCTCCCAGACTCCTCCCTCACGGTTCTCATTTACTCCAAATGGTTCCACAAGCGGCACCAGTCTGTCCGGCTCCGTCACCGCCCGGTATTCCCAGGCAGCACCGGGCAGCACCTTCGGGGCCAGCTGATCGTCGCCGCGTCCGGCCATATTGCTTTGCCCCATAAATAACAGAATATCTGCTTCCATCATAAGTCCTCTCCTGTTCCAATTGTTTACAGAGCCTTCCGGGCATCCCTCTCGCACCGGTAACGGTTTAACATATCCACAATCTGCATTCTCGTATACGGCTTAATAATAAAGCCGAACGCACGAATCTTCCACGCTTCCAGCGAGAACCCGGGTATTCCGGATAAGAGAACTACCTCCGGCGGATCTGGAAGCTGATATATCTTGGATGCCAGCGTGATCCCGCTGATATCCGGCATCACCACGTCAGAAAATACGATATCCACAGGATTCTCCTTCACATATTGAATCGCCGCAATCGCTTCACCGAAGCTGCCGCACAGCTCGACGTCCTCCATCTCCCTTAGTATTCTGGTAATTTTTTCCAGAAGTTCTTCTGAATTGTCCACTACAATTGCCCTGATACTCATAACCCCTCCTGATTTTCATCTAAAAAGAAGCCCCGGAATATCGCTATTCCAACAGCCTCCGGTAATCGAAATTATTTCCTTTGTTAAGAAATACGATACCATAAAAATGAAAAGAAGTCTATCTTTATGATAAATTATCCTTCCAGTACCAATAATAAGAGGAAATTAGGATTTATAAATGGTAAAATAGAAAAACACCAGGAAGACGGAGATCACTTAAAATGGAATGGAACGAAAAATTACAAAGAATCATCGATTATGTGGAAGACCATCTGCAGCGGCGGGAAGAACCCATTGACGAAAACGTGGTATCGGACATTGCGGGCTGCTCCTTTGGTTTCTTTCAGAAGGTCTTTTCCTATATGAATGGAATCAGTTTTTCCGAGTACGTCCGCTCCAGAAAACTGACGCTGGCCGGCTATGACTTAAAAAGCACGGATTTAAAGGTGGTTGATATCAGCTATAAGTACGGCTATGCCTCGCCGACCTCCTTTACGAAAGCCTTCCAGCAGTTTCACGGCATAACGCCCAAAGAAGCAAGGGATGGCCGTTCAGAATTAAAAATAGCGCCGAAGATGCAGATATCAAACAGACAGCAGTATTCGTGGCATATCGATCAGAAAGAGTCTTTCCGGCTTATCGGTAAAAGCAAAACATTTTCCTGTAAAAACGGAGAGCACTACCTCCAGATTCCCAAATTCTGGAGCGAATGCCATGCGCGTGGCGATACGGCGAAGCTGATTTCGCTGGACCGCGGTAATCCGAAAGGAATCTTCGGTCTGTTTACTGATTTTTGTAAACAGCGCGATGAGACGGTCTATTCCATCATGGTAATATCCGATCAGGAAGCGCCTCCGGGATTTGATGAGATCATCATTCCCCCAGCCGCATGGGCCGTCTTCGACTGCCATGGTAAAATACCGCAGTCCATACACCATGGCTGGAAGTATCTTAACGAGGAGTGGCTTTTAAAGTACCCCTTTAAACATGCGCCCTGCCCCGAGTTAGAATGGTACAGTGAAGGGGATCAGACCAGCGATACGTATAAGGCCCAGATATGGATACCCATTATAGAAGAACGATGAAAATGCAAAAAGGAGCAGCGTTATGAGCGAAAAATATACATTTAATGATTTTTTATCCACTGTCGATGGAGATAACCGGGAGTTTGTAAGGGAACTGCATGAAGAGCTGACGAAACTCGGCTGCAAAACAGAGATAAAGCAGGCAAAAAGCGGCTATGTCGTCTCCTGCCTTCAGAATAAAAAGACGATCCTCAACTACGTATTCCGCAGAAAGGGACTGATGGTCCGCATCTATCCAAACCATCTGGCGGACTACATGGAGGTGTTCGATACCATCTCCGACGAGCTGGCAAAGGCCATCCAGGACGCGCCTGTGTGCAAACGCCTGTTGGACCCATCCGCATGCAACTCCAAATGCGCCATGGGCTACGACTTTGTCCTGAAAGGGCAGCGGCAGCAAAAATGCCGCAGCAGTGCATTCTTCTTTTTACTTACCAGCGATAACAGGGCTTTCGCAAAAGCACTGCTGTTAAACGAGGCAAATACAGCCGTACAACCTTAAAAATACGTAATTCCTAACCGGAAAGGAATAACAATTATAAGAAATATGGAACCGCCGTTTCGAATCGAAAACGCCTTCAGGTACAAAACCTGGAGGCGCTTTTGGTATCAGCTGTTATGTTTTATGGAACTTTTCCATGCATCCAGTTATCTTTTTTCCAACATCCAATCCAGGATCCTGCGGATATAAGCATCCCAGAAATCCCAGTTATGTCCGCCTGGTCCTTCTTCGTAGACAAGATCTGCCTGCATATCTTCCATGCGCATTTTCACAGAACGGTTAATATCATATAGGAAATCTTCGGTACCGCAGGCCTGATACAGACTGGGTACCATATGGTTATTCCTGCACTGTTTATATAATGCAAACAAATCCTTGTCACTGCCGGAAAGCATTTCCGGGTTCCGGAAGATATCATGCCATGGGAATGGGTTATCTATGGCGCCCTCCGATGCCTGCTTATATAAAGCTGCAATGTCCAGCGCTCCGGACATGCTGGCAGCCTTTGCATACAGATGCGGCGCTGACAAGGCCAGGTACCAGGCTCCGTAGCCTCCCATGGAGAATCCGGCAATATAGGTGTCCTCCTTTTTGGAGGAAACAGGAAACACGCTTGTGATGAATACGGGAAGTTCTTCCGTAAAAAAGGTGCGGTAGGCGCTTCCGTGATACATGTCCTGATAGAAGAAGTTACCCGCAGAGGCCATGACCACGGCGCAGCACCGTTCCTGGGCATACCGCTCGATATTGCTGTAACGGATCCAGGAGCTGAAATCCCCATAGGCGCCGTGCAGAAGATAGACTACAGGTAAGCCGGTTTCATATTGATACTGTTTTTGTACATCCTGATCCACAATCTGTTCATTTCCCTGTGGAGTTGGGATGATAACATTAATTGCAATATTATTTCCCAGTGTAGAACTATAATAGTGACATGTCATACTTGCCATAAAAATTCCTCCTTATCAAAATTTATTTTCATTATACTGTAGACGAAAATCATATACTAGACAAAAATTGCTCTGTCCTGGTCATAAACGAACGTATCTTGTTCTCTTAAAAGGGATAGTTTTTTTATGTTTGATCCCTTTTCAGTCAAAATATACGATTAAGCAATCATTTTCTCATGGTATCCTACGTGAAATATTCAAAATTCATTTCGTTCAAAAGAGCAAAATATGCAAAGTTTCTGCAAAAACACTGCAAAATCCGTCTAGCTTTTAAACCTGCTTTTCTGTATGATTGAACCAGAATAACTCAAGGAGGAACGGTATGAAAGTTTGTAAAAAGGCACTTGGAATCTGCTCCAGAGATGGCTATTATTCGATTCAGACCAACTGCGTGGAAATCCGAATATGGTTTCTGACTGATTCTATTATAAGAATTCGGGCAGGGTTTGACGGAGATTTTAAAGAAGGATCCTATAGCCTGGTCATGACCGCATGGGAGGATCCCATGGATGACCTGATGAAGGATTATCGGAAACGGATCCAGCCGGCAGAATCCAAACTGACGGATGGAGAAAAACAAGCGGTGATTCAGGGTAAGCAGCTGAAGGCAGTTGTAGACAAAGAACCTTTTTCCATCCGCATCTATGACCAGGATGGAACCATGCTTCATGGAGATATTGTAGATCTGGCATACCAGGAGGATTCCAACCACCGCCGGATCCATACCAGCGAGATTTCACCGGAGGATTGTTTCTATGGGTTTGGAGAAAAAAGCGGAGAGTGGAATAAAGCCCAGAAATACATGTGCATGAGCCCCAAGGATGCCATGGGCTATAATCCCAGGGAGACAGATTCCTTATACAAGCATATACCTTTTTATATCAAGCTCAACCGCAGTACCAGAAAGGCAGTGGGCTATTTCTACCATAATACGGCTGAGTGTGATTTTGACATGGGGCGTGAGAAAAGCAATTACTGGAACATGCACAGCCGTTACCGGACCGACGCGGGCGATATTGACCTGTTCTTTATTGCAGGTCCGGCCATACGCCAAGTCGTAGAGCGCTATACAGATCTGACCGGAAAATCTGCGATGCTTCCGCGCACAGCCCTGGGATACCTGGGTTCATCCATGTATTATCCTGAATTGGAGGCGGATTGTGATGACGCAATCCTGGAATTCATAGACACCACGAAGGAAGAGGATATCCCTGTAGACGGTTTTCAGCTCTCATCCGGTTACACCTCACAGGAAACCGGAGAAGGCTTAAAGCGCTGTGTATTTACATGGAATAAGAAGCGTTTCAAGGACCCCAAAAAATTCTTTTCAGAAATGGCAAAGCGTGGAATAACCGTATCTCCCAATGTAAAACCCGGAATCCTGTTGTCCCATCCGGAGCTTGCAGAAATGAAGAAGCAGGATATTTTTGTAAGGGACAGTGAGGGAGATGAACCGGGAGTCGGCACCTGGTGGGGCGGAAAGGGTGTGTTCGTAGACTTTACGAAACCGACTGCCAGAGCAGTATGGAAGGATATGCTGAAAAAGTCGGTCCTGGAGATGGGAACCAGCTCTGTGTGGAACGATAACTGCGAATATGACAGTCTGGTTGATAAAGACTGCCGCTGTGATTTTGAGGGAAACGGGACTACCATCGGCCAGGTAAAGGCCGCCATGTCTAACATCATGTGTCATGTAACGGCAGAAGCAGTGAGGGAAACCTTTGATAATACCAGACCATTTATCGTGTGCCGTTCCGGACATGCGGGAATCCAGAGATATGCTCAGACGTGGGCAGGGGATAACCTGACCTGCTGGGAATCACTTAAGTATAACATAGCCACTATTTTGGGCATGAGCCTGTCCGGCGTTGCCAACCAGGGCGCAGACATCGGAGGCTTTTATGGGCCTTCCCCGGAAGCAGAGTTGATGGTTAGATGGGTGCAGAACGGTATTTTCCAGCCCAGATTCTCCGTACACTCCGTGAACACGGACAACACGGTAACCGAACCGTGGATGTATGGGGATTGTACCGGATATATCCGGGATGCCATCAAATTCAGGTACCAGCTGATTCCTTATCTCTATTCTCTCATGGCACGCGCCCATGAAACCGGACTTCCTATCATGGAGCCTATGTGCAGTGCATTCCAGCAGGATCCGGCCTGCTATGAAGAAGGCGTGGACTTTATGGTTGGCGATTCCCTTTTCGTTGCCAATGTAGTGGAAAAAGGTGCCACGACCCGCAGGATCTACCTGCCGCAGGATGAGCGGTTCTATGATTTCTATACACGGGAGGCATACGAGGGTGGACAGACCATTGAAATACCGGTCACATTATGCAGTATTCCCCTGTTTATACGGGCAGGGGCCATCATCCCCATGGCACTGAACCAGATGAACAACCTGGCAGGAGAGAAGGTTGAAGGCATCCGCCTCTTATGCGCGCCGGACCGTGACCGCTCATTTACCTTGTATGAGGATGACGGAAATACTGAAGACTACAAAAAGGGCGTTTATCTGAAAACAAAAATTACCATGACCGCGGGCATCCGCACCGTTCTCTCCTTTAAGCAGGAAGGGAATTATGAAACGGCTGTGGAGGATATGCAGATAGACTTAATCCACAGAGAAAAGGCACCGTTTGCAGTAACTGTGGCTGGGGAGCAGCTTCCTCACTTTCTTCACCGGAAGAAATACGAAGCAGCCCAAATTGGATGGTATTACAGCCAGACACTGAAATCTGTACAGATAAAATATCCGAACCCCAAAAAAGACTATGATTTAATCATTTCATTCGAGCAGTTTGATATGATTGGAATGTAAGTACAGGAAGGAGATCCACGATTATGAAAAAATTTGCAGGCTTACTGACAGCGGCCGTTCTGACTGCCTTGACCCTGGCCGGATGTGCCAGCTCGGGGGCGGCGGGCAGCGCCGATGCAACGGCAGAACATCCCTTGGTACTGAATCTGGCCCACAACCTGGCAGAAACCCACATTACATCAATCGCTCTGCAGGAATTTGCCGACCGTGTGGAGGAAAAGAGCAACGGACGTATCCAGATAAAAATCTTCCCCAACGGTACTCTTGGCTCTGAAACAGAGGTTTTGGAGCAGCTGATGGCCGGTGTGGTGGATATGACCCGCGTATCGGCCCCGGGACTCGCAACGTATAACGAAGGGTATCATACCTTCGGTCTGCCCTACATATTTGATGACAATGAGAACTATTATAAGGTAATGGGTTCGGAGCAGATGGGAGAATTTTTCCGTTCAAGTGAGGCGGATGGATTTGTTACGCTGACCTATTACACTTCCGGATCCCGCTCCTTTTACACCATAGACCGCCCGATCCGCACACCAGAGGACCTAAACGGATTAAAGATACGTGTACAAGACATGAAGTCACAGACAGATATGTTGAAAGCCCTTGGCGGTACTCCTGTTGCAATGGCTATGGGTGATGTGTATACTGCCCTTCAGACCGGAATCATTGATGGCACAGAAAATAATGAAACAGCTCTGACAACCGGTATGCACGGCGAAATCTGCAAGTTCTATTCGGTGGACCAGCATACCATGATCCCGGACGTTCTGGTCATTGCCACGGATACCTGGGAAAAACTGTCGGAGGAGGACAGGCAGCTTCTGATTGACACGGCAAAGGAATCCACGGAAAATCATATCGAAAAATGGGAGCAGGCTGTGGCAGAGGCAGTCGAGACAGCCACCAACGACATGGGGGTAACCTTCATCGAAGATGTGGACAAGGAGGCATTCCGCTCAGCCACAGCAGATATGATCGAGAGCTATAAGTCACAGTATCCCAAAGTTGGGGATGTTCTGGAAATCATTAATTCAGTGGAATAGGAGGGAATTATGGAACAGTTCTTTACCAAACTAAAGCGGGGGATGGTATTCCTGCTGTCATGGATATCGGCTATCCTTCTGGTAGCCATGAGCTTTCTTGTTATTTACCAGGTATTTACCCGTTATGTGTTAAACAGTCCCAGCGATTTTACAGAAGAGATTGTCCGGTATCTGCTGATATGGACCGGCTTCATGGGCGCGGCCTATGGGTTCTGCACCAGACAGCATATGGCTCTTCTTTTGCTCCATAACAAGATGACGCCTGAAAAGAGACGTTTTCTGATGATCTTTATTGATCTGTTGATATTTGCATTTGCTCTGGCAATCCTGACAGTGGGCGGTACCAAGCTTGCACTCAGTGCCAGAAAAGAATACTCAGCCCTGCTGGGCATTTCCAGAAGCCTGGTATACAGCATGGCTCCGATTTCCGGAGTATTTATCATGGTTGCACAGCTTATCAATATCTGGGAAGATATGACCGGAATCACGATTAAGGAGGAGGACAAATAAGTATGAATATAGCGATTACTGCTCTTGTATTGTTTGGGGTTTTTGCAATCTTGCTGATTCTGGGATGCCCCATTTCCGTCAGTATTGCAATTTCCTCCATTGCTACCACTCTGGTGAATCTGCCCTGGGACCAGACCAGCTTCATCGTCATGCAAAAGATGAACAGCGGTGTGGAAAGCTTTTCCCTTCTTGCAGTCCCGTTATTCATACTTGCGGGTAATATCATGAACAACGGCGGCATTGCCAGAAGGCTGATCCGATTCGCCCAGCTGCTGTCCGGACGTATTCCAGGCTCCCTGGCACATACCAATGTGCTGGCTAACATGTTCTTTGGCGCGCTGTCCGGTTCAGCGGTGGCAGCGGCTTCAGCTATCGGCGGCATCATGGCTCCTATGGAGGAGGAAGAGGGATATGATCCTGCATTTTCCACCTGTGTGAATATTGCATCGGCCCCGACCGGGCTTCTGATTCCGCCAACCAGCGCATTTATCGTATACTCCACAGTTGCAGGCGGCGTATCTGTCTCAGCCCTGTTCATGGCGGGCTATGTTCCCGGCATATTAATGGGCCTGAGCACCATGGCGATTGCATACTGTTATGCGAAGAAACATAATTATCCTGTTTGCCCGAAGGTTTCAGCCTCAGAGGCGGTCCGGATTACCCTGGACGCCATACCCAGCCTGCTGCTGATCGTGATCGTCATCGGTGGTATTGTGGGCGGTATCTTTACTGCCACAGAAGGCGCCGGCATCTGTGTGCTGTACTGCCTGATCCTCTCACTGTTTTACCGTTCCCTGACCTGGAAGAGCTTTATGAAAATCCTGCTGAACAGCGCGGCAACCAGCGGTATCATTCTGTTCCTGATATCCGCGTCATCGGCAATGTCATGGGTAATGGCATATACAGGAATCCCGGCTGCTATCAGCAATGCAATCATGTCCTTGTCCACCAATAAGTATGTCATCCTGCTTCTGATGAACCTGGTGCTCCTAGTGGTTGGCATGTTTCTGGATATCACACCGGCCTGCTTGATTTTCACGCCCATTTTTCTTCCGATTGTCCAGAGCCTGGGCATGGACCTTGTTCAGTTCGGCGTGGTACTGACCTTCAATATGTGTATGGGTACCATGACGCCTCCGGTGGGCTCGGTACTATTTGTATCCTGCGGTATCAGCAAGGTGCCCATTGAGCGGGTGGTTAAACCCCTGCTTCCCTATGTGGGAGCGCTGCTGATTGTGCTTTTTTTAGTCACCTATGTGCCTGCCATTTCCTTGACGCTTCCAAGGCTTATGGGACTTGTCTGATAATTCACACATCGCCCCGGCAGATTTGCCGGGGCATTATTGTATCCCTATATAGGAGGATGATGAAAATGAACCAGGTAACACCGGAAACCACCATAGGAGAACTTTGCAGCTATGAGGAATACAAGCCCCTGTCGGATTACTTTTTTACCAATATGACAGAAGATGTATGGAGACGTCCTTTGGGTGATTATGGGTTTAAAAAATGCGGGTTTGAAGAAACCCTGGAACGGATAAAAGCGCTGGTCCTTACCGGACAGCCCCTGATTTATCCCAGCACTTCCACAGATCTGTTCTTTGATGCGGCAGAGGAAGCCAAACGAAATGGACAGGAGGTGGACGGCTGGCCGGAACAGGCAGCCGGATTCTGGCAGCAGATGATTATGAGAAAAGCAGAGGCAGGAAGATGAGGTTCCCCCCTTCTATGCCTCCACTGTGCGGATTGACATCAACTGGGGATGCCGCGCCGTTCCATTGCTGCACTGCGCTCCTTAGCCTGTTTACGGCTTTTGGAAGGGGAGAGCCCGGTGACAGAGCGGTACACCCGGTTAAAATGTGTCACATTGGAAAAGCCCACAATCTTGCTGATTTCCGTGACGCTCTTATCCGTTTCCACAAACAGCCTTTGGGCATGTCCCACACGCAGGCTATTAATATACTGAACAATGGTGCTGTTGGTGTATTTTTTAAATTCCCGGCACAGATAATAAGGACTGAGATAAAACTGTTCGGCCAGATCATTCAGGGTGATGGGGGATGTATAATTCTCGTGGAGATAATGGATGATGCTGGTTATACGGCTCTGTTTCTCCGGCTTTGCGGTTTCTGTGGAATTGCGCAGCAGCAGGATCAGAATCTGATTCAAAATGAAATACAGGGCCTCTTCTGAATAATTGTCATTGCATTCCTGTTCTTTTAGCAGCGCGCGCAAAAGTGCGTGTATCTCATTCTTCTCATCTGACTTATATACCCAGGCGTGCTGGTTGAGCACATCTGTCACGCCGGGAACCGCTATCATTTCCCTGGTAAAATAAAGCACCAGCCGTTTAAACGGAACATCGCTATCCCCGTAGGAATGATGCATCACATAAGGGGGAAACAGTATAAATTCCCCTGAATTAAGGCAGTACAGCGTATCATCCGCTATGTGGTACCGCTTGCCGGACTCCAGATAATAAAGTTCAAAATATTCGTGATAATGGGATTTTGCCATGTTATCATTTACCCCCTGTATCCGTTCACAGGCAATCTGATAACCCGTGTCCATGCGCAAACCAGCCTGGTCTATCATTTGAATCTACGCCCCCATTCCTAATTTAGCAGATATTCCTTTATTATAAGGTATTTTTTCTTAATAATCCAGTATGAAATACGCCGTTTCGTACTGCTGCCCCCGGGTTCTGTGACTTTTGCCCCACTCACCCAAAACACCTCGCGGAATATTGGCAGTGAACAAAAAAATGGGGCTGGAAAAACGGAGTCAGATCAACTCCATTTTCTCACAGCCCCTTTCATGGTAATGCGGCATCCACATCCGCAGCTTATCTATGCAACGACTTCTCCCGCAGACTTCTTTGTATCTGCGGTCTCTGTATTTTCTAAGGTCTCATCTTTTCCAATCAGCTTCTTAATCCCCTCAAAGGCTACAATCACGCCCAGAATCAGAAGAAGCACTGCGAATACCAGCTGCAGGGCATTGCCGAAGACAAACTGGCCGGAAAGTGCGGTCACCAGCTCCGTGATCTTTAAAGCCAGAGCCGTAAATGTGACGCCGAGCATGATCACCATCGGCCCCCAGAGCATGGCGCCCTGGCGTTTCGTCTTCTTTAAGAATACGGCGCAGGCAATCAGGGCCAGTGCGGAAAGCAGCTGGTTCGCCGAACCGAACAGCGGCCAGATGCTGGCGTAACCGGCGCGGGAAAGCGCATAGCAGAGCAACAGTGTCAGGATAGTGGCAAAATACTTATTGGTCAGGACCTTGTTAAGCGGTGACTGATCCTCCGGGGCGATGCTGTCATCCGTGAAGAATTCCTGGAACGCGATACGTCCCACACGCGCTACGGAATCGAGACTCGTCAGTGCAAACGCGGAAATCGCCAGGGTGATTAACGTATAGCAGACGGATTCCGGAAGCCCGAGGCTTGTCAAAAAAATGGAAATGGCCTGTGCAAACAGCTGCGGCGGCGTTCCTGCCGGAAGTCCTTCCTGTGTGGCGACGAATCCGGCCGCGATCAGCGCCGTAATGGCAAGAAGACTCTCCAAAAGCATGGCGCCAAAGGATACCGGAAGCATGTTCTTTTCATTTTTAATCTGCTTGGAGGCCGTTCCCGAGGCGACCAGAGAGTGGAAGCCCGATACAGCGCCACAGGCGATGGTGACGAACAGCGCCGGGAATAAATAGGAGACGCTCCCGTTGGCCGCGGTCAGCTTGAAGGCTGTAAAGGAAGGCAGATTCATAGACGGATTGTATACACAGATGCCGAGCACCGATCCCACGATCATGGCGATCAGCAGATAGCTGTTTAAATAGTCACGAGGCTGTAAAAGCGCCCATACCGGTGTCACACAGGCAATGATTACGTAGATAAATACGAAAATCAGCCATGCGCTCTGCGGCACATAGATTGGAAATGCCAGCCCCAGGCCTACGGCCAGTACGAGAAGCGCGATTGCAAACAGTGTGTTAAGCATCTTGGGGAATCTCGTGTATTTTAAATAAAAGCCCAGTCCCACGGCAAATACGATGAAGAGCAGCGAGGTCGTCGCAACCGCGCCGTTGGCAGTCACCGTGGCTCCATTGGCGTCAAAACCATTGAAGGTACCCGCCACGATATCGGCAAATGCCGCTACCACCAGAATGGAGAACAGCCAGGTAAACAGCAGAAACAGCCGTTTTCCAAGTTTTCCGATATAGAGTTCGATGATATAGCCGATGGAACGGCCCTTATTTTTCACGGAGGCATACATGGAGGCAAAATCCTGTACTGCGCCGAAGAACACACCGCCCAGCAGAATCCAGAGCATAACCGGAAGCCATCCGAACATCGCCGCCTGAATCGGTCCGTTGATCGGCCCCGCGCCGGCAATTGATGCAAATTGGTGGCCAAATACCACGTTGGTATCGGCCGGAACGTAATCCACACCGTCCTCCATCTCATAGGCGGGCGTTTTGGAATCCGGATTGATGCCCCATTTCTTTGCAAGATACCTCCCGTAGACCAGGTACGCGCCGCCCAGCACTACGACGGCAAGAATCATCATTGTTAAGCCATTCATACTCTGTCTCTCCTTTTTCTTCAACCAGACCAATTACTCCTGTGTCTGGTCAGAGGTTCCGGAGAAAAAAGAGACGCTGCGCCGTAGACAAATCATCCCGTTTTTCCTCCAAACTTCTGATGAAATGGAGTTTATCACTTTACCGTACAGAAATCAATAAAAACTTTATACTTTTTTTATACTTTATTTATATATCTTTTATAACTTACAGTTATATAGAGGCCAATTACCATACCACGGAGAGATCACTCCTAGTTTCTATCTGCACCGTCTCATGCTCTCTTAAATACCGAAGGGCCATCTGCGGCACCTCGGAGCCGATCCGTTTCACCACCCGGCATTTGCGGTAGAAATCATAGCCGCCCGTCCCGCTGGCGCGGTAATCGCTCATACAGAGCGTAAGCTTCCGGCCGCCAATGGGGGCCCCGTCATACAGAAGCTTCGTCACGCGGTCTCCCACCGGTCTGCGCAGATCGAACTCACAGGAAATCCCGGCGAAGAAGTCGTAATTGTAGTGCTCGACCTTAGGCTTTAAAAATACATCCGAAACCCGCACTTTTCCATTTTCCACGGTGAAATATTCCGCACACCGTTCCAGTGCCTTCTTCATCACCGTTTCGTCCACTTCCAGAACCACCAGAGTGTTGGCAAACGGGTACACAGACACGATATCCCGTGTCGTCACACGTTTCTCCAGCCCCATCGGTGTGTTCCCCAGCCCCACACAGGAGAGATCCGCTCCCGAATATTCCAGCTGGAGCTGGTTAAAGAAATCGGCTACCCTGGAGCCCTGAAGCGCCATCGCAAGCTTGGACTGCCGGGGAATATCCTCCTCCAGGCTGCCCGCCTTCTCGTCAAGCCACTGCTGAACCCTCTGCTCCAGCGGAAGCAGGGACCGGTACGGTTCCTCATCATGAATCTCCCCCGCCGGATCGATCGAGGCCGAGACAGACACTTCCCCATCCTCACAGGCGATCTCCAGCTTTGCATAGCAGACCGCATTTGCCGGAAGCTGCAGCGTTGTGGTCCCGTTTATCTTCCTGACAGGCACCATCATGTGCTGATGAGCAGTCAGCAGCACGTCGAAATCCAGCTCCCGAAGGATCCGGCAACCCACATTTTCCCCGCTCTCACTCAGCAGGTCTCCGGTTTCCAGATCACATTCATAGCCGCCGTGATAGATGCACACCGTCACATCCGAGATCGCCTTTAAGCGCTCCAGTTCCCGTTCTGCCGCCGAAAAGGCGTCGGTCACTTCCAAATCTCTCATATGCTCCGGCTGTTCCCAAACATTGACAAAATCGGTTACCACACCGGTTACTCCCATACGCAGACCATTTTCCATGGTAAACACCTGGCTGGATATCACTCCCAGGCGGCCTTTCCGGTCCCGGACATTGGCACAGATGCAGCGCGCGTTTAAGGCATTTAAATGATGCTCCAGATACTCATATCCGAAGTTAAAATCATGATTCCCAAGAGTCACCGCGTCGTAACCGCCGGCGTTAAAGACGTCCGCAATGGCATGCTCCGCCTCCAGGCCTTCCTTCCTGCCCGCGGAGAGGTAAATGGCCATGGGGGACCCCTGTAGTGTGTCGCCCCCGTCCAGAACCAGCGTATTCCCGTCCTTCTGATAATTGGCGATGCAGTTTAACAGTCCGGCCGGCTTCTCGCTCCGTTCCGTGTATGCAGAAGGGAAAAGATATCCGTGGACATCTGATGTATAATAAATTTTTGCTGTCTTTCTCATGTTTATCCCCTCGTCAGTTTTACCCTGATTCTCGTGGAAATGTATTCCACAATCAGAACCAGCACAATCAGTCCCACCAGAATGGCTCCCGCCTCGTTCCAGCGATAGGAATTCATGGCGAAGATCAGTGGTGCGCCGATACCGCCCGCGCCTACCAGACCCAGCACAGTGGCATCTCTTAAGTTAATATCAAAACGGTAAATGACCGTCGATGCAAAATTCGGAATCAGTTGAGGCAGAATTCCATACCTGATCTTCTGCATCGTATTGCAGCCGCAGGCGTCCAGCGACTCCAGAATTCTGATGTCCAGATCCTCGATTGCCTCAATATACATCTTGGACACCATACCGATGGAACACACGGACATGGTCAAAAGTCCCGTAAATGCCCCAGGCCCGCTGACACGGATAAACATCAGTCCATAGACAAACGCCGGCACGGTACGGATTGCCATGATGGCCATCCGGCTCAGCCAGGCGATGGGCGCCGGCATCAGATTCGATGCGGACAGAAACGAAAACGGGATCGCCAGTACCGCGCCCACCAGTGTGCCCAAAAATGCGATGCAGACGGTCTCCAGAAGAAGGTAGGGCACGCCCTGCATGGTAAAGTTAAAGAGCAGCTTTGGATCGGGATGAAAGATTCCCTTTAAAATGTTTAAGGCGATCTGCCCGCCGTTTGCTCCGCCTCCCGTGAATTCCACCGCGGAACCGGACCATACGATCAGGGCCACCACGATCACCGATACCACAATCTGGTATACCGTGCTGCGCGGACGATCTTTATATGCTTGTTCAATCTGTTTGTTCATTTTCCGCTCTCCCCTCTATACCAGTTTTTTCCGGCAGTAACGGCTCACCGATTCGATGATGAATACCGTAAGAAACAACATCACCAGGATCATGCCGACGCTGGAATACTCTCTCCAGCCCAGCTTTTCATTCAGGATCAGGCCCAGGCCGCCCGCGCCCACGTAACCGAGGATCGCGGCGTACCGGACATTTCCCTCAAAACAGAACAGGCCGTTGGAGATGTAGGATGGGAGCACCTGCGGAATAATTGCGCTGACAAATGCGCGGACCCGCGTAGCACCGATGGCTTCTACCGCCTCGAAGGCGCCCATATCCACCGTCTCGATCTCCTCATACAGGATTTTCCCCATATAGGCAAATGTGAAGATGGCAATCGCCGTGGTTCCTGCCAGAGTGCCCAGTCCGAATACATAGGTAGCGATCAGAGCGGTTACCAGCGTAGGAAGCGTTCTCACAATACTCAGGAACAGCCTCATGACACTGATCACCAGCCTGCTCTTAATCACATTGGTGGAAGCCGCCATGGCAAACGGTACCACCAGCACCGCGCCGACCACCGTACCTAAAAGCGACATTTTGATGGTATCAAAAAGCGGTTTCCAGATCTGTGACATATAGGAGACCCTCGGCGGGATCATCATGCCCAGTATGACGAAAAACTGATTTCCCCTCTCGGCCAGAACCCTCAAGTCAAATCCGGTTATCTTCACGGAAATGGCCGTCATAATCAGCAGGATAACCGCAACGAGAGGCAGACGCGAAGCCGGTTTTTCAATTGTCTTACCATTGGAAATCGTCATTTTCTTCGGCGGAAAGACCTTGTCGTATAAACTCATCCGGCCACCTCCTGCTCCAGCTTCCCTTCGTAGATATTGTTCAGGATCTCTTCATTGACATCGGATACGGGGCCGTCATAGACGATCTGGCCCGCACGGATACCGACCACGCGGCTGGCGTACGTGAGCGCCAGTTCCACGTGGTGAATGTTAAGAAGAATGGTGATATTCATCTCCCTGTTGATCCTCTGGAAGTCCTCCATAACCTGCTTGGCCGTTACCGGGTCTAAGGATGCCACCGGCTCATCCGCCAGGATGATCTGCGGATTCTGCGCCAGGGTTCTCGCCAGGGCCACTCTCTGCTGCTGCCCGCCGGAGAGCTGGTCCGCGCGCACAAACGCCTTGTCCAGAATCCCCACCTTATCCAGAGCCTCCAGGGCCGCCAGCTTGTCCTCCTTCGGATAGATCCCGAAGAGCGCCCGGATAAAGGACAGATCCGGCACCTTTGCCATCAGCACGTTATTGATGACCTTTGTCCGGGTCACTAAGTTAAACGACTGGAAGATCATGCCGATCTTTCTGCGGAAACGGCGGAGCTCCTTACCCTTCAGCTGCATCACATCGGTTCCGTCCACAGTAAGCTTGCCCTCGGTGATGTCGTGCATCCGGTTAATGGTCCGCAGAAGCGTAGATTTCCCGGCGCCGGAAAGGCCAATGATCGCCACAAATTCTCCCTGCTCGATCTTTAAATTGACATCCTTCAGTGCGTTAAAACCATTGGGGTACGTCTTTCCTACTTTATCAAATTCAATCATGCTCCTACCTCGACTTTAGTATTTTCTCATGGAAACCCAAAAGGAGGCGCCGTAAACCATATTTCTTTACGGTGCCTCCTTAATAATCGTGCTTATCGCTTATTTGGCATTTAATTCCTGAATCATCTTCTGTGCTGCGCGCTCATTATCGTAATCGGAAGACTGTGCAGGCTCATATCCCATATGGCTGTAAATGGCGATTACCTTCTTGCCCTCCTCTGTCTTTCCAATGTTGATAAAGGCATTCTGAATGGCTGTCTTAAAGGCGTCATCCATAATCTTGGAAGTCTTGCTCACGCTGACTGTATCGTTATAGATTGGAGGAGTTACACCGATCACATTCGTCTCTTCCCAGATCGATCCGCTTCTTCCATACTCGGAATTCCACTTTTCTTCATAGTCTCTGCGGGCGTCTGCGTATGTACAGAGGACATCCACCTGTCCGGAAGCCAGTCTTGCAAATGCGCTGCCGTAAGAATCGGACTGAACCGCATGTCCAAGATCCAGAATGTTCTTCTCAAAGTTCTCCTGAAGCCATAAAGACGGATAGATGTATCCGGCCGGTGATGAGGAAGACATCACACTCCAGTTTGCGCTGCTCAGATCATCAAAGGTCAGCGCTTCTCCGCTGTTAACCTTCTTTGCCAGCTCCTGCCCTTTTTCAGATGGTCCTGCGATCATCAGCGCACGGTAGGAAGTAACCTGCTGGTCTGTCGGCTCCGTCGCCTTGCCGTCATTCCAGTCCTTGGCGCTGTCGGAATTCTTGCTCAGTCCGTCACGGGTTGCTGTCAGGATTACATCGGCGCCATCGTCGTAAAGCACATACGTTCCGCCTGGAATCAGACCGATATCCGCCGTTCCCGCGGAGAGGGCCTCGCCTACCGCCTCATAGCTGGTACCTACTGTGATAACCACCTCACCGATATCATACCCTTCCCTGGCGAGTTCTGTCTTTAACATCTCCTTTAATGGTTCTGTTGCCGTTACAATCTCTTCCGGTTCTCTGGAAGGAACGAAGTATACGTTCAGTTTGTCAATCTTCTTGTTTTCCGCCGCAGCCGTCTGTTCCTCAGACCCTTTTTCCGCTGCTCCGGAAGCAGTTGTCTCCACTGCAGCCTTGGTATCTGCCGCGGTATCCTTCTGTCCGCCGGATCCTGAACATCCGCTGACCATTGCTGCACACAGTGCAATTGCCATCATTACAGAAACTGATTTTTTCATAACGCTCTCCTTTACCTGATCCATCTTCTCTGGGGTTACCGTTATGCGCTGTCGCCAACCTCTAGCTTGGTGGGAAGATAAATTGTCATGTTGTCGCTGCGTCCGCCCTGGATCTGTTCCAGGAGAAGTTTGATCGCTGTCTGCCAGACAATCTCCGGAAACATACGAACCTTGGTGTACGTCGGCCACTGGGATTCCAGTGTCTCGATATCCTTGTAGATCACCACGGCCACATCCTTGGGTACCCGGAGCCCCGCATCAAAAAATGCCTCCAGCACCCCCTCGGCCACCTCGTCGCTGCCTAAAAGCACCGCTTCCGGCAAATGCCCCGACGCTGCCGCCTGTCTTGCAAGCTCGTATCCGCCCTCCCGGCTGAACTCCCCGATAAAGAAGTGATTCTCATCGTAACAGCCCCGCTCCCGGAAGGTCTCTCTCAAGCCCTCCAGTCTCCGGTAACCGATGCGCAAGTCTCCCTCTTCATAAAGTCCGCCTATGTACCCGACACTCCGGTACTGCTTTCTGTCCAGAAGATAGTAAAGCATCTCCCGAATTCCCTTTGTAAAGTCCATGACGATACAGTCGTATTCGTAGTCCTTTGGATCCGAATTAATGAACACGATGGCGAAGCTCTGCATCCGCAGACTCTCCATCTCCGACTCGGAGAAGACACCAAAGGCGATGATTCCGTCGTAATGTGACGGTGCCGCCTTGTCCATACGTACAAACTTCACGTCGGTCTTTTCCGCCATGGTCTTTGCAATGCAGTCCAGAGAAGAAATCCGGATATTCGGCCTGTCCTTCCTGATGATGTGCCAATCCGCAACACCTATGACAATTTCCTTTTCTTTCTGCGCATGCCGCATTCTGGGTGGGACATAGTTTAATTCGTGGGCAATTTTAAATATCTTCTTTCTTACTTCAGGACTTACCACAATGGTGTCATCCTGATTCAGCACACGCGATACCGTCGTACTCGAGACGCTCGCCAGCTGAGAAATTTCTTTAATTGTAGCCATGTTTTATATCCTCACCTTTCAATTTTATTATAGTTCCATTATCTTCCAGAGTCAATGAAAATAGTAAATATTTACTGAAATTTTACCAAGAAATAAAGAGTCCTTTACAAATCAAAAAGGGAGACCGTTTACCGGCCTCCCCTCACTGTACGCGGCAGTCTCACAGTTAGTCTAAAAACTGATCGCCATACCCATAATGTTCCACCACATAGTCAATATCCTTATCACCTCTGCCGCTTAAGCACACCAGGATCGAACCCTGTCTCATCTCCTTCGCCCTGCGCATCGCGTATGCCACGGCGTGGGAGCTCTCAATCGCGGGGATGATTCCCTCGTAGCGGGACAGCTTGAAGAAAGCTTCCATGGCCTGCTCGTCGCTGACTGTCTCGTATTTCACACGGCCCAGATCATGCAAAAATGCGTGCTCCGGTCCTACCGACGGGTAGTCCAGACCACTGGCAATGGAATATACCGGCGCCGGTTCTCCGTTCTCATCCTTCAGCATGATGCTCTCAAAGCCATGCATGATGCCTTTTTCTCCAAACTTCATGGAAGCTGCGTGGTCGCCTAACTTCTCACCTCTGCCTAAAGGCTCCACGCCGGTGATGTCCACAGGATCATCCAGGAATGGAATGAACATACCGATGGAGTTGCTTCCGCCGCCGACACAGGCGCACACCTCGTCCGGAAACATTCCTGTCATCTCATAAAACTGGTCTCTCGCCTCGTATCCCACGACTGACTGGAAATCACGCACCATCAACGGGAATGGATGCGGGCCCAGCGCGGAACCGATACAGTAGATCGAGTCCTTATAATTCTTTGCATATGATTCGAAAGCGGAATCAACCGCTTCCTTTAAGGTCTTGAGACCGTGTGTCACAGGCACCACCTTGGCGCCCAGAATCTTCATTCTCGTCACATTGGGAGCCTGCTTCGCAATGTCGACTTCCCCCATATGGATCTCGCACTCCAGGCCAAAGAAAGCCGCAGCCGTGGCCAGAGCCACGCCGTGCTGACCAGCTCCTGTCTCCGCGATCAGACGCTTCTTTCCCATGAACTTCGCCAGAAGTCCCTCGCCCATGCAGTGGTTTAGCTTATGAGCCCCTGTGTGGTTTAAGTCCTCTCTCTTTAAATAGATCTGGCAGTTGCCGATGCTTTTGGAGAGACGCTCGCAGTGGTAGACCGGTGTCGGTCTGCCCTGGAACTCCTTCCTGATTCTCCGCAGTTCGTTGATAAACTGGGAGGAGTGGCAGATCGTCTGGTACGCGTCCGCGATCTCCTCAAAAGCCGGGATCAGTTCATCCGTTAAATAAGCTCCTCCATAAGGGCCAAAACGCCCGTCTTTGTCCGGGTAGTTCTTCAAATATGTCCTGTAATCCATATCCTTCTCCTTTATAACTGTTTTTATTAGCCGCTAAGTGTTTACAGTATAGCATAAATAGAGAGCGCTTAAAAGACTTGCGGCGTTACTATTCCATTATTTCTTCTTATCCAGATTTAATTTTGCAAACGCATCCGCAAACGCTGAGTTGATCGGCGCCTCCGCCTCCTTCTTCTGCTGGTTCAGATATTTGGCCACGTCCTTTTTCGATACGCCTGCGCCCTCCTTGGCCCGGCGGTCCTTGAAGGACGACAGTTTTTCCTTATAACCACATTTGCATACAAAGATCTGACTGTCTCCTTTTCCGCGCAGCTCCATCTTCTTATGGCAGACCGGGCAGCGTGCGTTGCTGGTTCTGGCTATGGTTTCCCTGTGGCCGCACTCCCTGTCCTGGCACACCAGCATTTCGCTGTTCTTCCCTTTTACGAGAAGCATCCGCTTACCGCAGACAGGGCATTTTGTATTTGTCAAATTATCGTGGCGGAACTGGCCCTCCCCGCTTTTAATCTGGGAGATCAATTCATTGGAGTAGGAACGGATATCCTTCATAAAAGCGGCTCGCTTCAGCTTTCCATCAGCAATTTTCGACAGCCGCATCTCCCAGTCGGCAGTCAGTTCCGGTTTTCTCAAATCCTCCGGAACCAGGGTGAGAAGCTGTTTCGCCTTGGAGGTCAGGCAGATGTCCTTCCCCCGTTTCTCCAGTAAGAAGCTGGAAAACAGTTTCTCAATAATATCTGCTCTGGTGGCGACGGTACCCAGACCGCCGGTCTCTCCCAGCGTCTTCGCCATGACTTTATCCTTCGATTCCATATAGGCGGTGGGATTTTCCATAGCGGAAAGCAGTGTCGCCTCGTTAAATGGAGCCGGCGGCTTCGTCTTTCCTTCCGTCATTGTGACGTAAAGCTTCGGAATCCTGTCCCCTCTCTTTACATCCGGAAGTTTCTGCGCGCGTATCTCCTGCCGCTCCGAATCCTCCCCGTCATCCTCGTCGTCATCCTGCCCTTCATAGACCTCCCGCCATCCGGCGCTCTTTACAATCCTGCCCTTTGCGGCAAAATTTTCACCGGCCAGTTCTACCGTAAGCTCCGTCTGCTCATACTCGAAAGGCGGATAGAGAACGGCGATGAATCTTCGCACCACGAGGTCATAGATTTTGCGTTCCTCCACAGTCATATGGTCCAGCTGTACGAACTGCTCCGTCGGTATGATGGCATGGTGGTCCGATACCTTCTTATCATCCACAAAAGACGGCTTAGCCACAATCTTCTGATTCATCAGGCGCCCGGCCAGTTTCCGGTACGGACCCACGCCGCAGGCCTCCAGGCGCTCCTTGATTGACGGTACGATATCCGAGCTCAAGTACCTGGAATCCGTTCTGGGATACGTCAGAACCTTGTGATTTTCGTAAAGCCGCTGCATGATATTGAGCGTTTCCTTGGCCGAATAATTGAACTTCCGGTTTGCCTCCCGCTGAAGCTCTGTCAAATCATAGAGCTGCGGTGCATACGTCTTCTTCGGAATACGCTTTACCTCGGTTACAAGCCCCTGACCGCTGCCTGCCTCGATCTTCTTCATAATTCCTTCCACCCGTTCCTTATCAAAGGAGCGGAAGCTCTTTGACTTTTCGTCGCGCCACGTCAGTGTGAGCGGTGGTGTCTGGCTCTTTGCCGCGATTCCGTAATAGGGCTTCGGCACAAAATTCTTAATCTCCTCCTCCCGGCTGGCGATAATTGCCAGAGTTGGGGTCTGAACACGGCCGCAGGACAGCTGCGCATTGTACTTGCACGTCAGAGCTCTGGTCGCATTGATTCCCACCAGCCAGTCTGCTTCCGCCCGGCACATGGCGGCATCATAGAGATTGTCGTATTCATGGCCATTTTTCAGCTTCGCAAATCCGTCCTTAATGGCCTTGTCCGTGACAGACGAAATCCAGAGTCGCTTGATCGGCTTCCGGCATCCGGTTTTCTCCAGGATCAGCCTGGCCACCAGTTCCCCCTCCCGGCCTGCATCTGTGGCGATAATGATCTCGCCCACATCCTTCCTATGAAGCTGCGCCTTGACCGCGCTGAACTGTTTTCCCGTCTGTTTGATCACTTCCAGCTTAAACTGCTCCGGCATCATGGGAAGGTCTTCCATCTTCCACGTCTTATACTTCGGGTCGTAATCTTCCGGGTCCGCCAGCGTCACCAGATGCCCCAGCCCCCAGGTTACAATATATTGATCGCCCTCCAGCGCGCCGTTTTGATTCCTTCCGCAGCGAAGGACCCTGGCAATATCACGCGCCACCGACGGTTTTTCTGCAATTACTAAAGATTTCATTCTTATTTATTCCTCCTGACTGATTCCGGTGAATCTCTGTCCTCCTATTATAAGGAAATGCGGGGGAAATTGCAACGTGAGGATGGAAAAACAGCTTGTCCCGGGCCGTCTGTCCATGTTATACTACTATCACAAAACCGATGATAGCCTTTATAAGAAGCTATCGCCACAGGAATCCGGTTTCTGCCCGCATTCCTTTCTGCCCAATTCATCTGGCATTCTACGTCCGTTCGGACTTAAGAATCCCCATATCACCAAAAATCAATGTAAATAATACCCAAAAATAAGCAGGGCTATTGTCTGTTTTTGAAAAAAACATTATAATGGAGATAGGTTCTTATATAGCTGGAAACGGAGGCTATATGAGCAATACGAATAATGCAGGCGGCTCCAAAGATATACCGGACAACTTTCCGGCGGAAGATCTTGTCTTAAAGAGCGCCATGCAGTTTTTTGGAGATGAACTGCTGTCATACTTAAAAATCACTGCGGAACCGGTGACAGTCGGCCAAACGGAATTTGTCCATCTGGAAGCGAAGCAGCTATATGAAGACTTTAACTTCATTAAGCCTGACCAAAGCTGGATTCATCTGGAGTTTGAGAGCGACAGTATCAAGGAGGAGGATCTGCGCCGCTTCCGCAGTTATGAAGCAGTCACCGCGTATATCTGTCACGTCGATATCACGACTTACGTGATCTGTTCATCAACCGTAAAGGAAATCTTGTCAGAATTAAAGACCGGACACAACACCTACCGGATCATCCCGATCCGTCTGAAAGATAAAGACGCGGATGAATTACTTGCCAGGCTGTTTGAAAAGCAGAAAAACGGAGAAAAGCTGGAACGTTCTGATCTTGTCCCCCTGCTGCTCACCACACTGATGTCTGGTACCACGAATCAAAAAGACCGGATTATTATGGCAAATCAGCTGATCACTAAATCCGGTGCTATATCAGAGAAAGATTTAAAAAAGATGCAGGCTGTCCTGTATACACTTGCAAACAAGTTTCTGCCAAAAGACGATTTAAACCAGGTAAAGGAGGTGCTATTCATGACACCATTAGGTCAAATGCTGGTGAAAGATGGATTTGAAAAGGGCATAGAAAGAGGCGCCGGCGCTCTGATTTCCATTTGCCGGGAAACAGGATTTTCCTATGATGATACCCGTAAAAAGCTGATTGAAAAGCTGGAACTGGATTCCCCCGCCGCAGTCAGATATATGGAAGAATTCTGGGGGCGGACCTCTGTCTGATTCCTTAAAAGGCCGCCTTGATATCACGACTGCATAAAATAATCTCACCGAAAAAAACAGCGGCAGAAAGAGCCACTAAGGCTCTCTCTGCCGCCAAAAGTCATACGCTTTTGCATAGATCCGGACACTTCTCTGACCTATATCCGATACTTCTCATACTCCAACTCACAGGGATTTCCCTTGCAGAACAGGATCTCGCCCTTTGTCAGATTAATAATCATGGAGAATACGGTTCCCATCCGCAGTCCCTTTTCCAGCTTCTCATCGTCATGACGACAAATACTGGAAGGATACTCCACATGGTCCGTTAAAACGGCCTTGATATCTTCCTCCGAAATTTCGCTTCCTTTCTTTCGAAGCAGTTTATCCGCTCTTCCCAGCCGGACAAAGGAATCCGTAAACTTACGTTTCCCCATATCCTTTCTCGGCAGAATTGGGAGCCTGCTGCTGATAAAATGATTGGTGTGGACGATGATTCCATCCTTCGGATAGAGCACGTCAAACTCTTCATTTTCAATCTCAATATCCACACATTCCCCGTTCTTATGGCCGATCATAAAGTTGGCGCAGCAGCCCAGCTGAAATCTGGTAGCCGCCTTGACTGCCTCAGCCAGCGTCTCACAGTCCAGAATCCCTCTCATGGCCATGTGGAGCGGAAGCCCCTTCGGCGCCTGGTCGGTGGACAGCGCATTTAAGTACAGACCTACACCCGCGCTGTTAAATCCCGTCTTTCCGATAATTCCCGCCTCAGTTACCATAAAGATGGTGGGCCTGCCGTTTTTCTGTGTGATCTTCATCATAATCATGGACTCTCTCTGGCTGGTCTTCCAATCCCAGTTGTGGGCCAGGAACGCATCACCGCCCGTTCCGGCATCGCTGCTGATTCCGATGGAGGTACAGCCGCCGTCGGCCTTGTCGAGTTCATTTCCCACAAATACAAGCTCGCTTCTGCAGTTTAAAGCCAGAATATCTTCAAAATCCAGTCCGGATCCTTCTGCAACTCCGCGAATCTCCTCCAGATAATCCGGATTATAGTCCCGGATTACCTCGACAAATCTGGTAGACAGCTTCTTTGCCCTGGACCACTCCAGATTTGAGTAATCCATAAACATTTCCTTATAACACTGGATGCTGTTTAAAATCTTATCCTTAAAAAGCTCTCCGTGCTGAAATCCAATCTCAAACGGTGTACCCTCAATTTCTACATATGGAAAATTTCCCATTCCATTCATCCTCCTGCTTTCCTCTATTTTTCACGTTTACAGAATGTTTCCGAGAACCTGTGCGATTCCTCCGGAGACCAGGAACGTACCAAAGATAACCAGCAGGGATACCACGATCCCCTTCCAGCCGATCTTTAAGAAATCACGCCAGTCTCTGCCCACGATAACGCCCGCATAAGCCAGAATCGGTGTAACGGTAGCCATCAGTGACACCTTGCCCGCCCAATAAACCACGAATCCGGAAATCGGAGAAAACGGCATTGCCACGATCATTCCGATTAAAGCGATATAGGCTACCGCCGGTAAATTACCAGGAACGAAATGTTTCACAGTCAGGCCCGCCAGACTGATCAGGCCGAATATCAGCATGCCCGGAAGAGACTCTATGAATCCTCCGTCATAGCCCACAATATTACAAACGGTTGCAAGTATGGCAACCACAAGAAATGTCATTACCCAATCCATAAACATCCCAGAAAATCTTTCCTTCTCCATACGAAACTCCTCCTTATTTTCCCTCTACTGTTCTATTATTTTGGCGCGGCCCTTCACGCCTGTCACACATTATGCCCTGGCCCAATCCGATGGGCGGCCTATTTTCCCTTTTTCATCGCCTTATAGATCACATTGCCCAACGGTACTGTGATAAATAATCCCAGATAAACAGAGATTGAGGAAGATATAACGTTGCTGATGCTTGCAAATGCGGTCAGTGTATCCGGATTCGCAGAAGGTGCTGCTTCCATAATTCCTGCCAGGCCGGCTGTCATCATCGATGCGCTGCCGGCGCCGACGGCCATGGCAGTCGCTTCCGGAGTGAAGATTCCCAGGCTCACAAAGAGCGGCGGGATGATACTCATGAAGATGGTTCCGAAAATAGTTCCAACGATATAACAGGTCATAACGCCCTTAAACTCGGCCGAGTCCGCCCCAAACATATCGGAAATCAGCGCCACATTTGGTTCACGGCTCATCGCGTGGGTCATACCAACGGCCTCTCTTCCCATGCCAAGAAGGAGAGCAATCGGAAGCGCAACCAGAAGTGTGCCGATATTTCCCAGATTCTGCAGAATCAGAACCGGACCTGCACTGATTACCTGTTCAATGGAGCCGCCGCTGGTGATTCCCAGCTTTGCCATCAAAAAGGCAACACTTAAGGTCAGCATGGCAGAACCCGTAGCCGCCTGTTTTTCTTTTACGAATTTGATAGGTTTGATCAGATATACGACTAATACGAAAATCATGGAATACAGTAACGGAAGCAGCGTAATGGTAACGCCTCCCAGCGGTATCCGTATAGGACCGACGAGTTCGGCCAAAACGCAGCACAACAGAATAACCAGATGAAACTTGTAATCTCCCCATATTTTATCAGCAAACATATGAAACCTCCCAGACATTATTTTTATTTTTCTTTACACCTCTCATGATCTGTCAGAACGCCCACCGCACTGTACAGACTCCTTTGTTTCTTCCCCTTCAAGCACTTTCCATTTTATAGAATCCTGCGCGATCTGTAAAATAACATTTAATTATTTCATCATAACTGAAAATGACAGGAGAGAGCCGAAATACAGCTCTTTCCTGTCCATTTTCTTTGTCTTTACTATTTTTATCCTCATTCCTTCACACACTTCAGTCCGTATTTCCGGCAGTGTTCCTGGGTAAACCGGATAAAACAGTTAATGTCCTGGTATACCTTCCCGTTCTTCAGCCACACCATCTCAATGTCGGTCTCCATAGGCGGGTCCAGCGGGATTCCGGTTATATCCTCTTCATTTTCGACGATCTCCCGGAACAGAAAACCAGCCGCCATCCCGTTCCGGATCAGCTGAAGCTGCGTATAGAGCTGCTGCGTCGTCCACATGACACGGGGTGTACAGCCATTTTCATGGAAACGCTCCAGCACCTTTTCCCTTACATGGAAGCTGCTCTTAAACATCACCACCGGTTCCAGCGCCGCATGTGCTATGGATACGCACGGCTCACCAGCCAGCTGGTGATTCCGGTTCACGCAGAACAGGAGCTCGCTCCTCTGAAGCTTGCAGAACCCCAGGTTCGTAAAGTCCGTGTTCATGCCGCTGACAATGATTACATCCACCTTATCCTCCTGAAGCATCCTTCTTAAGGTAAGGGAAGCCTCATCATACAGCTCCAGCTCGATCTCCGGATGGGCAGAGTGGAAGTCCTGGATCAGCCGGAACGCCATCACACTGATCATCGGCGGAAGCCCGATTCTGATCAGATTTTTCTGCGTTCCCAAGTGGTACATTTTCTGCGTCAGAGCATTGGCCCTGCTCAGCAGCTCTTCCACCTCCAGGAGAAAATAGGCGCCTTCCTTCGTCAGAATCAGCCTCTTGTCCACTCTCTTAAACAGCTTGACATGAAACTCTTCCTCCAGTTCCTTGATCGCATTGGAGACGGCTGGCTGGGATATATGAAGCGTCTCCGCCGCTTTTGTGATTCCATTCTGTGTGCATACCTCTCTGAAATACTGAAGCTGATGTAATTTCATACCAATCTCCCTCTCCAAACTTCCTGCCTTATATCATTCTATGTCCATTCATATTATTTATTAATAGTAAGACCTGACAGGCTTCATTTCAAGTATTGTTTAATTTTTATCAAATTTTCGTCGATTTTTCAAAACTTTTAGTTATTATCCCATCATTAATTATTATTTTACAATACCTGCTTTTCTCCCTTATGATAGAGATATGAAAAATCTCTCTGCCCTTCCCCTTAAGCAGACAACACACTGGAGGGTGAGAAAATGAATTATGCACAGGAATCATTAGAACTGCACCGGAAGCTGAAAGGGAAACTGGACATCGTTTCCAGGCTTCCTATTACAAACAAAACAGATTTATCGCTGGCCTATACGCCGGGAGTCGCCCAGCCCTGCGTGGAGATCCACCGTAATCCTGAGGAGAGTTATGAACTCACCGGCCGCGGAAACTTAGTAGCCGTCGTCACAGACGGAACCGCGGTACTTGGCCTCGGTGATATCGGCCCAGAAGCCGCCATGCCTGTCATGGAGGGTAAATGCATCCTGTTCCGGGAATTTGCCGGAGTCAATGCATTTCCCATCTGTCTGGCTACAAAGGACGTGGATGAGATCATCCGGACCGTGGAATGCGTGGCCCCCCCCTTTGGCGGCATCAATCTGGAGGACATTTCCGCCCCCAGGTGTTTCGAAATTGAACGAAGACTGAAAGAGCGGCTGTCCATCCCTGTCTTCCACGACGATCAGCATGGGACGGCCATCGTCGTGCTGGCAGGTCTCATCAACGCATTAAAGCTGACCGGAAAGAAGAAAGAGACTGCTCGGGTCGTGATCAGCGGCGCAGGGTCTGCCGGAATCTCCATCTGCCGCCTCCTCATGTCTCACGGCTTCCGTGACATCGTGATGACGGACAAATGCGGGGCGCTGGCCCCCGGAGAGTCCTTTATGAATCCGGCCCAGCAGGAGATGGCCGCTGTCACCAATCCGCGCCAGGAACGCGGTCCGCTGGAGACAATTATCAAAGACAAAGATATCTTCGTCGGAGTATCGGCCCCCGGAATTGCAACATCGGCCATGATCTCCACGATGGCACCGAATTCCATCGTATTTGCCATGGCTAACCCGGTTCCCGAAATTATGCCGGACGAGGCGAAAGCCGGCGGCGCCCGTGTCGTTGCCACCGGACGCTCCGATTTCCCGAATCAGATCAACAACCTTTTAGCCTTCCCGGGAATCTTCCGCGGAGCGCTGGACGTCAGGGCTTCCGATATCAACGAGGATATGAAAATGGCTGCCGCAGCGGCTATCGCCGGTCTGGTAACCGATGAAGAGCTGTCTGAGGACTGTATTATTCCGAATCCACTGGATAAAAGAGTCAGCGCTGCCGTCGCCAGAGCCGTAGGAGAAGCGGCGGTCTGCAGCAAAGTCGCGCACAAAGTGAGGAACTGATTGTATGAAACTGGAAATAGGCTTCGGCACCACCCCACAGATTGTGGAGCTGCCTGATAAAAACATAGAGGGGATTCTCTATCCCAATGAAGTAACCGTCGCCACCACCGGGGCGGAGGAAGTGAATCGTTCACTCTCCCATCCGATCGGAACACGTTCCCTGGAGGAGATTGTAAAAGGGAAGGAAAGAATCGTCATTGTAACAAGCGATATCACGCGCCCCATGCCCTCTCACGTCGTTCTCCCACAGCTGTTGGAACGCATATATGCGGCCGGGGTTAAACCGGAATCAATAACCATCGTATTTGCCCTCGGCAGCCACCGGACACAGACCGAGGAAGAAAAGCTCCATCTCGTCGGGGAATCCGTCTACCGCCAGGTGCGCTGTGTCGATTCCTCGGAATTTGATTTCGTTCATATGGGCACCACGCCCGGCGGCACCCCCGTAGACATCTGCCGTCCTGTGGCAGAGGCGGACTGCCGTATCTGTCTGGGCAACATTGAATACCACTATTTCGCCGGATATTCCGGCGGAGCAAAAGCTATCATGCCGGGAGTCTCCACAAGGGCGGCGATCCAGGCCAACCACTCCCGCATGGTCAGACCCGATGCGTGCGCCGGCAAGTTGGAAGGCAATTCCCTCCGTAAGGACTTGGAGGACGCTCTTGTCTGTTGTCCGGTTGACTTTATTGTCAATGTGGTTCTGGATGAGACCAAGCAGATCGTCTACTCCGTCTGCGGAGATATCATTACGGCCCACAGGGCTGGCTGCCGTTTTCTGGACCGTTTTTACCGGAAAGAGATCAGCCGCAAGGCAGACATCGTCCTGGTATCCCAGGGCGGCGCTCCAAAGGATCTGAATCTCTACCAGACCCAGAAAGCCCTGGAAAATGGTAAATACGCGGTAAAAGAGAACGGAATCATCATCCTGGTCGGCTCCTGTCGGGAGGGCATGGGCGAACGGGTCTTTGAGGAATGGATGCTCGGCGCGGACCGTCCTTCCGACTTAATTAAGCGTATCGAGACCGATTTCCAGCTGGGCGGCCATAAGGCCGCGGCGATCGCCATGGTTCTGGAACATGCGAAGGTGTTTCTCGTCTCTCACATGGAGGAAGAATTCGTCAGAAATATATTTATGACACCGTTCTCATCCGTTCAGGAGGCTGTCGATCAGGCCTTTAAGGAATTAGGGGCGGAGGCTTCCGTACTCGTTATGCCGTTTGGTGGATCTACGCTTCCGGTGGTTGGGGATACGTAAGTATTTACTGCTGGTCACCTTTGCCGTAACAATTATATAAATGCACAAAAACGCATAAACATCATAGTTATGCGTTTTTGTGTTCAGAGCCAAATGCCCTCTACAAATAGTTCTTTATTTCGCACTGCTCAACCACCCGCTTTCCCAGCAGTGTGATTGCCTGCACCGGACACTGGTTGATACAGCGGTAACACATCGTACACCGCTTTCCCGGCACAGCCGTTTTATCCTTTACCTGAATATTTTCCATAGGGCACAGGTTGGCACACATTCCGCAGCCAATACACCGACCTGCGTCTATCTTCAGCTTATCAGTATATTCCTTTGTCTTATAAAAGAAATACAGCCTCTGCCCAAACAATCCGGCCAGATGCCAGAGAACCCCAAGGCCTTCCCGGGGCGGTTCCCCGCATTTTAAAGCGGCAGCGGCCTTCTTTATTTTGCTGCCGGCATTCACTACCAGCTCCCTGTTTTTCTCCAATGGCCTTTTTAAAGCTCTCTCATCGCCAATGCTGTCAGGCATCTTCACATGCAGACCGCCTGTAATAACGGCGCCGTATCTCTTCAGCAGCCTGGCCATAATTCCTGCCCCATCCCCGCTGAACAGCCCCATAGTGGCAATATTAAAGACTTTTTTTCCCTTCCAGATCTCATGATTGGAAATCACATAATCCTTCAAAATCTTAGGTATGCTGCTGAATTGTACCGGGTAGCCCAGAACAATCTCATCCTGATGCCCTATTTCCAGCGCCGCATTTTCATTCTCGATGGAAAATGCCTCAGCCTGCGGTTCATATTCCTCCAAAAATTTTTCCACACAGTATCTCGAGTTACCCGTTCCGCTAAAATAGATCCCAACCATCCTTTTTCTCCTGATCCCGATCGTTCAACCGTTTCTATACGTTTCCAGCATATCACAAATCCACTCCCCAATCCAGAAGGGATTAAAAAGCGTAGTGCCTGACCACAATATAGTTTGATTTTCCACTCGAATCCGCAATATCTGATAACATAAAATCTTTCATACATGCTACAATGTGACCGTGATAAAAAAGTGCATAAACAACGGGCCGGCGTTTACGGTTTACTCGTCGGTCCGTTGGTATAAGTCACCGTATTCATTGTTTTTCGATACTTCAAGGGAGACATGGTCATATACGTTTTGAACACCTTCTCAAAATACGTGATACTCTCGTATCCAAGCTTACCGGCAATCTGCTGCACGCTCAAATCCGTCTCCTCCAGCAGCCTCTTCGCCTCCCTGATGCGGTGAATATTCAAATACTCACTGATGCCGTAACCCGTAATTTCCTTAAAGGTGCGGCTCAAATAATATTTGCTGATATAAAACCGGTCGGCCAGCAGATCCAGCGTTATCGTTTCATCAAAGTGCTCCGAGATATAGTCGGCCACCGCGTAGATATTCTGGTATTTGGAAGGCGCGCTCACATCCGTATGTTCAATGGCCGGAGTATGATTTTCACGCATAAAACGAATAAAGTACTGGATAATTTCCGTCTCGATCATGGCCCTGTAATTTCGTTTTCTGCTGTCAAATTCATCCTGAAGCCTGGTATAGAGGTCGATAAACTCCCTCTGCTGCCTTTCGTTCAGCGGAAATACCCCATAGTGCTGGTGAAAAAACTTAACCAGGTTCAGATTCGGGAACAGCCGGTCAAATTCCTTCATTTTATCCCGCTCCACATAGAGGATAATGCGGTCATGGCCGATTTCCTGTTCGCTGTTCGCCGTGGTCATATGAATCGAGTTTTCATCCACCAGAATCAGCGATCCGCCTTTTACCAGATAAGAACGGTTGTCAAAGAAGAAACGCCGTTCCCCTTCCAGCAGATAGAAGATCTCATACTGGTTGTGGAAATGCTTTCCATGCATATTAAAATGACCCTTGCGTATCATTCGTTCCAGTTCGATGCCTTCGGTCCTGGCGTAATAGATGACGGCTTCCATGCCTCGTCCCTCCTGTCTGCAGCATTTGGAACCATTATATAATAAAACCCATTAATTTTCTATAAGAAAGGAGTTTCCTACTCATGCAGGAACTGAAAAAAGAAGAAATCACCCGAAAGCTTGACCTGGTCGTAAATAAGCTCTTAACGCTCGGCGGCCCTGAAAATGAAACAGAACTGGAGAACGGGGGTGAAAGCATCGGCTTCTTCCGCCGTGATTTCGGAATCAGCGAATGGGACTGGCCGCAGGGCGTCGGCCTATACGGTCTCTACAAGATCATGATGGTTGAAAAAAAGGACGAATACCGCGAGTTCTTATGCAGCTGGTTTAAAAGCAACATGGCCGAGGGGCTTCCGTCCCGCAACATCAACACCACCACTCCGCTGCTGACGCTGGTACAGCTAAACGAAATCTGCCCCGATCCGGAATTTGAGTCTCTCTGCTTAAGCTGGGCCGACTGGCTGATGCGCTGCCTCCCCCGCACGGAGGAAGGCGGCTTCCAGCACGTGACCAGCGCCAACGGCGACCGCCTGGGCGTCCGTTTAAATGAAAATGAAATGTGGATCGACACCCTGTTCATGACCGTTCTCTTCTTAAACCGAATGGGCCAGAAATACAACCGCCAGGACTGGATCAGCGAGTCCATCCACCAGGTACTCTTACATATCAAATACTTATACGACAAGAAAACCGGTCTTTTCTACCACGGCTGGACGTTCAATACGCGCGATAATTTCGGAGGCGTCTTCTGGTGCCGCGGCAACAGCTGGTTTACCGCGGGGATTCTGGAGTATCTGGAGATGTTTAAGGGCAGCCTGGATGCGGGTGTCCGGGAATTTATTGTAAACACTTATAAAAGCCAGGTCCGTACGTTAAAGAAGCTGCAGAGCCAGTCAGGATTGTGGCATACCGTACTCGATGATCCGGCCAGCTACGAGGAGGTCTCCGGCTCCGCCGCCATCACTGCGGGGATCTTAAAGGGAATCAAGCTCGGTATCCTCGATGATTCCTATCTGGACTGTGCCTGGAAGGGCGTCCGGGCCGTCATGAATAATATCGATGAGGAAGGCACCGTGCTGAACGTGTCAGGCGGCACCGGGATGGGGGCTGACAGGGAACATTACAAAAAGATATTGATTGCGCCGATGGCCTATGGACAGTCACTTACGATTTTGGCTTTGATTCAGGCGTTAGATAATTTAAAATGATATTATGTAATATCCCCGGCAACTGGTTTCCAATCATTTCAAGTTGACTGTGCCGGTATACAGCCTGCTGTGGAGCCTGACCGTGGGTTATGCGTCAACCACGAACCGGATAGATTCTTTGGAGTCGAACGAAAACGCTTAAATTAGGGCCTTGCTTTAGCGGGGTCCTATATTTTTCTACAGGATATTTTACGTGAACAGGCAATCATATGGACAAATCAGCAAAGATATACAATATAAAAATTTAGTAACCTTCCCGGACGATTCTGAAAAAAGAACGACTGCATATTAAAACACAAACATCCGCAGTTTTATATAATCGTCTCACCCTTTCCTAAAATAAATCAAATAACAAAGCTTCTATTTCACATTCCCCATCGCCCTCTTATACTCGCTCGGCGTGCATCCACAGCAGGAACGGAAAACCTGGCTGAAGTAGTGAGGATTTTCACCGAAGCCGGTGGCTTCGCACAGCTCGTAGACCTTGATGTCGGGCCTTTCTGCGATCAGTTTTTTAGCGCGGTCCATGCGTAAGTCCATGACGTACCGTGTAAATGCAATTCCGGTTTCTTTCTTGAAGAGCTTGCCGAAATAGTCCGGGTGGATGAAGAGAACCGTTCCGGCTACTGCAGCGATGGAGAGTCCCTCGTCGCTTAAATGATCGTGTACATACAGCATGGCCTTCTGCACGGTACTGCTGAAGCTGGCCTGGTTCTTCTCTGACCTGTCGGTCTCCCACTGCGTTAAAAGCTGGCGAAGCATGGCCGCCAGACCGTTAAAGTCGGTGCGGGCACTCGTCATTAAGAGCCTGACAATTCCGGTTTCCCGAACGTGTTCATTCGTGTATTTGGCCAGAAGAAGATAGAGTCTGGCACAGTATGTCCTTGTTTCTTCCGGAGACTTGTTTAAGCGCCTCAGGTCGTATATCACATCTTCCATCTCTGTCAGAGCCAGCTCCGCATTTCCGTCCTTTACGGCTTTTTCCAGCGCGTTAAAGCAGGGCTCCCCTTCTGCGGATTTCGTTTCTTCTTCGGATAAGATACAGAACTTGTCGTAGTAGAAACGGTATGAGGAAATTCTGGTCAGGAGGCTGTAGCGGTCTGCAAGACAATCCCCGGAGGTAACCGGAATCCAGGATACAGAAAACGGGTATTCGTTTTTATCACTCCATTCCCGGATTCCCGACAGGAGACGGCCAAAATCCATTGTTTCCTGATTTACCGCAAATACAACGTGGCCCATAAACAGCGTGACGACTGCCCTGCTGTCCCGGCGGGGTCCCAGGACGATCTGTTTTATGTTTTCCAGGAGTATATTGAGACCTCCCAGATTTTCTTCCTCCCTCTCGCAGGGAATACACTCCGCCAAGATATAACCGGAGCCCAGAAGCCGGTCAAGACGGCCGTTGTCCGGCCCCCCCAGCAAGCCATTTTCCAGTTGCTGGGCATTGGCATCCCGGATCGTCTGTTTTACAGTCCCGCGCAGCATCTCTTCCTGCTGCCTGGCTTCCTTTTTTTCTTCTATCTCATGAAAAATCCTGGTGATTGTATCGCTTAAATCCAACTGGGAAATGGGCTTTAACAGATAATCAGAAACACCGTAATGGATAGCCTCCTTCGCATAGGCGAAAGAATCATACCCGGACAGAACCACGGTCGGTATGTCCGGGTACACTTTTCTCATCTGAGAGATAAACTCCAGGCCGTCCATTTCCGGCATGCGGATGTCTGTAATGATCAGGTCAAACCGGTACTGCTCCATTAATTCCAGAGCCTGCAGGCCCGTCATAGCAGGCACAGGCTCAATATCCAGAGAAAGCCAGATCGGCAGTCTCATAATTCCATTTACTATGATGCGTTCATCGTCTACAATCAGTGCCCGGTATTTCAACTGCCTTCACCTCCTGGCTGGCAGATACACAGCGTAATCCATGTTCCCTGCCCTTTTTTTGAATAAATCTTTAACCCGCTGCCGGTTCCTCCCAGCATCTGAATCCGATCCTCGATATTTAACAGGCCGATTCCCGTATTGTCAGGCACCCGCCGCTCTCTGATCTGTGCCAGGATCTGTTCCGGAATTCCCGGCCCGTTATCCCAAATGCAGAGAATCAGGCGGTTTCCCTTCCTTCTGGCCCTGATTTCGATCAAACACGGCTTCATGGTAACCTCAGCCGCGTATTTCACCGAATTTTCCAGAATCGGCTGAAGAGAGAGTTTGGGAATCTTCATATCCATACACTCCTCCGGAATGGTAAACGCCACTTCCAGCCGTTCCTCCAGCCGTATTTTCTGAATCGTTACATAGCACGATAAAAGTGTCAGTTCTTCCCTCAGCGGGATTAAGTACTGCTGCTGTTTCGTCGCTTCACGGAAGAGAGTCGCCAGAGACTGAACCATACTGGATATCTCAGGCCGCCCGCTGTCCATGGCCAGCCAGTTAATAGCATCCAGCGTATTATAAAGAAAATGGGGATTGATCTGCGCCTGGAGGACCTTGATCTGGTACTCCTTCTCCTTGATTGTCCTTAAGTAATTGTCTTCCACCAGCCGGCCGATTTCTCCCGTCATAAGGTTGAAGTTAGCCGCCAGTTCCTCGAATTCCATAATATCCGTATCCAAAAGGTCTCTGTCAATCTGTACCGAAAAATCCCCTTCCTCCACCGCTTTCATTTTCTTGCTCAAAAATGCGATAGGAGCCGTTATGTGATGAACCACACGGGCCGTCGCCAAAAATGACGCAATTAATATGAATAAAATAGCCGCTGTAAAGAATATCATCAGCGTGTTCGTCGATGTCATCATCTCTTTGTATCTCTCATACCCCAGATACGTAATCCCGGGAAATTCAGACTCCCCCTCGGTCCTGAAATACCGTCCGGAGCCTCCATTTTTTTCTTTTCTCACAGAATCCAGCAGCTCCGGGCTGTCAAAGATTCGCTTGTCTCCCGCGTAAATGAGATTTTCATGGTAAAAAATTACGATATTGCCCTTCGCAAGGCTTCCCTGCCTGCTCTCCGCCATCATCTTGTCCAGATTCACACGGATCAGTATCATGCCCAGCGGGCGGTGTCCCCCAAACGGGGTGTCATAGAGTTCCCGGCCATAGAGCAGTTCCTGGCCATTCCCCCGTTCCAGCCACACCGGCTCCGTTCTGGAAGAGCGTTCCTCCATGAGAAGCCTGATTTTCTCCTGCTCCTCCTCTGTCAGGTTGTAGTCCAGGCTTCCCGTCGCGTACTGGCGTCCCTCTAAGTCTGTTACAATAATGGAGACTGCGTCATTTGCCACCAGCGATCCGGTAATCAGACGGTAATACAAATCATCCACCAGTGCGTAGCGGTCCTCCCTCTCCTGGTTTACCGCCCGCAGCGCCTCCTTCACCGTCTTGTCATTCATGATGTTAAAAGCGATGTTTTCGACAAAATGAAGCGTGTTTTCTATATTCGAAAAGGAGGCTTCAAATACATTAGAAGTCTCCGTCTCCATATCCTGGCGGTAGATGCGCTGTGACAGAATCACGCCGGCCCCCGCGATCAGAAAAAATATAATAATATCAATCCACACGAGCTGCATCATCTTATGATGCAGCCCTCTTTCCTTCTCCTTTATGACTTCCTCCCTCTGACATGGCATCCCATCTGCGCAATCATAACCGAATGAACCGCCGATGATCCGTCAAATAAATCTTTTTTCTCTTCCGGTATCTCTCCCCCGCTTACCACATGAAGAAACAGCTCCAACTCCTCCCGCAGAGAGACCAGAATATACTCCGGAGGCCGTTCCTCCGGGGATCCGTAGGAGATACCGCCGTCGGTTCGGGCAAACAGCTCGCAGATCGCCCTCGCGCTCTTCTCATCCTCAAACAGCGGAAACTGCGTCTCCCCCGCATCGCTGATCACACGGACTTCGGCGCGCTTAAAATCGATCACCGCTCCCGCTTTCGTGCCGTTAATACGGATAAAATGGTTCCCCACCCGGAAACCCGAGCCATACTGAAGCGTTGCGAATGCATTTCCGTTAAAGCTGGCGGTCAGCAGAAGCACATCGTCCTCATCTCCGAACTCCGCCCCGCGGTGCCCTAAGTTTCCTCCCACCGCGTACATCTCCGTAGGCACTCCCATGATCCACTGCATAATATCAATCTCGTGAATATGATGGAATAGATGGCCTCCGGATTTCTCCTGCATCTTCTTCCAGCTCACTTCCGCCTTTTTCTGCTCCCATCCGGTACGTTCGATATGCATGGTGAGTATATCGCCGAAAAAGCCCTCCTGAATCATCGCCTTAACTCTGGCAATTCCCTGGTAAAAATGCATGATGTGGCCCACCATCAGCGTTACCTCTGCCTTCCGGCACGCTTCCACCATCTCTGTAGCATCCTCTGCGTTCAGTGCAAACGGCTTCTCACAGAAAATGTGCTTTCCCGCTCCGGCCGCCGCCAGTACATGCTGATGATGCAGATAGTTCGGCGTGGCAATGATCACGGCATCGATATCCGCATTTTCCATGATCTCATCAACAGAGGAAGCCCGCAGGCAGCCCAGCTCCCGGCTTAACCGCTCCGAACTCTTTCCGGGACTGTAAACCGCTGCCAGCTGGACGTCCTCCCTCTCCTTTATGGCTCTGGCAAATTCCGCCCCGAAATAGCCGCAGCCCAAAACACCTATTCGTATCATCTATTTTATCTCTCCTTAATTTATAATACTACTTCCCGCCCGGTCGTGAGGCTCTCACCTGCGGCCTCCAGAAAACGGACCACCTCTGTCATCTCCTGCCTCGTAACGGGACTCTGTCCGGTATCGAACATCCGGATAATCTGTTCCACCAGACACTCATAATACCCTCTCTTGTCCTGGGATACATCGATAAACACACTGCCGGATTCATGGAATATGGTTCCCCCGAAGTTGCCGTTTCCACATCGGTTTCCCCGGATATTTCCGATTCTCCCATCCTTCCAGACTCCGGTGATGATATCATGCTCACTGGTATGGATGACGGAAACCTTGCTGCATCCCGTCCCCATGGTCCTGTAAAGCATGTCCGCCATGTGGACCCCATACCAGAAATACCCCGGCTGCGTAGCGGTAAACGGCATGGGGCCGAAGAAATCGGCTCCAATCACAGAATGCCACTCACACTGCTTCAGTGCGGCTGTAAGGCCGTCCGCAAAACGGAGAGAGGAAGTAGATAAAACCGGAACTCCATACTGTTCCGCCAGCTTGAACATCTCTCTGCAGTCCGCCGTATTTAACGCAAACGGCTTATCGACATAGATTGGTTTCCCAAAGCAGACCATCTCCCGAAACTGCTCCAGCCGCCTTCTTGCGTCGACCTGTTCCAGAAAGACCGCGTCTGAATTTTTCATCACCTCTGCGATGGATGAATATAATTTTACTCCCCAATCGCCGGCAACTTCCCTGGTAAAGTTCTCCATCCGGTCCCGGCTCATATCAAAATCCTGTGATACAGGGCCCGGATACGCTGCGGTCACCGGATGACCTCCAATATGAAACGGCTCCCTCTCCCCATTCAGGATTCTTGAAAACTGAACCGCATGGGAAGAATCCAGCCCTATGATTCCCAGCTTCATGCTATCTCGCCTCCAGTCTGACCGGCAGCCCCACGGCCATGGACTCCCTGGCCCCGTCCAGTACCTTTACACAGTTTAAGGCTGCGCTTCCGTCCAGCAGGGTCTCACAGCCGGGAGCTGCATTCCCGGTTCTGACTGCTTCATCAAAACACATCAGTTCCTTATAAAATATGGTGCGCATCCAGGAAGAGGTCTTCATTCCCGGCTTACCAAATCCCTTCCCCGCGTCCGTTCTGTTTTTTCGATACCCGTTCCTGCGTTCCTCATCCTCCGCCTCATTTTCCTGCATGGGATACAGCGTCTCCCCCCGGTCATTTTCCAGGCGGACAAAGGAATTTTTAAAATCCATCAGAATTCCACCCGTCTTTCCCTGAAGCTTTACAAAGTGATCTCCCAGGCGGAATGCGGAACCGATTGTCAGGGATGCAAAACCGCCTCCCGGAAGCTCCATATTCAGAAATATGGCATCCTCCTCATCACCGCAGCCATCTCCGTGATGGACCAGATTCTTCCCTTTTGCATATACCGAAGCCGGAAGACCGGCCAGCTGGCAGATTAAATCCACCTCATGCATGTGGTGGTACAGATGACCTCCGGAGATTTCCTTCATCTGTTTCCAGCCTATGGTTTTCTGAGGGCCCGCCCAGTCCGTATGAACGGCCTCAATCATAAGCAGCTCTCCGATTTCTCCCGCGGCCAGCAGCGCCTTCGCCGTCTGGACGCCCCTGATAAAATTGGTTGTATGCGCGGCAAAAAAATGTACCCCCGCCTTCTCCGCCGCATCAAGCATCTCTTTCGTATCTTTTAAACTCAATGCCACAGGTTTTTCACAGAACACATGCTTTCCGGCCTCTGCCGCAAGGATGGCAGGAGCCACATGGCTGTTATTGGGAGTCGTGATGATTACGGCCTCCACTTCCCTGTTGCTGCACAATTCCTCGATTGTCGGAGCCGCATAAGCCCCCGTGTCCCGCACAAACGCCTTCGAGCGCTCATAATCCAGATCAAAGGCCGCTGCCAGCCGCGCCCCCGGCAGTCCCGCAAGATTATCCGCATGGATGCCACCCGCATATCCGCATCCGATAATTCCATATCCAGCCATTTCCTTCTCCTCTCTCCAGTACCGCCGGACCTAAATACGTACTGCATTTAATTCCGGCGGCACTAGCTTTATTTGTCTGCCCCCGCGGTAAGTCCCCCTACAATGCTCTTCTGTATAATCGAGAAAAACACAATCGACGGAATGACGACCAGAACTGACGCCGCCATCATATCTCCCCACTGAAGCGTCTCCATACCGCCCTTCAGGGAGTAAAGGCCCACGGAAACGGTCTGCTTATCCCCGCTGCTGATAATCAGGAGGGAGTATAAGAATTCATTCCACGCGTTGATAAATGCAAATATAGCCGTAGCTACCAGCCCGGGCGCCACCAGCGGAAGCGCGATGTGAAGAAACACCCCCGGCCTTCGGAGTCCGTCTATCAGGGCCGCCTCCTCGATATCCTTCGGCACCGTCCGGAAGTAGCTGACCAGCAGGTAGGTGCAGAAGGGGACGGTAAATGACATATAAGCCATTAATAATCCCGGCAGCGTATTGGCAAGCCCCAGATTCGACACCAGGATAAAGTAAGGGATTGCCAGCAGAATCGGCGGAAACATATAGGTCATCACAATCACTCTCGTCAGAATCTTCTGTTTCCTGCCTCCAAACCGCGTAATCGCATAGGCGGCCAGAGAGGAGATCGTCATGCCCAGCACCGTGGACAGCGACGAGTAGAGAAGACTGTTCCTCACGTATATCAGAAAGTCCGTCTTATGAAGCAGATCCTTAAACCAATACAGCGAAAACCGTTCCGGCAGAAGGGCCGCCGTGTTGCTGACAATCTCAAACTGTCCCTTAAAAGAGGCAAATATCACGATAACAAGCGGTCCTCCCGCCAGCAGTACCGCGGCGGTAAGAATCACATAGGACAGTATGGTCCATCCGTTTTTATGCAGTCTCGCTCTCATCACGCCACCTCCTCTTCCCAGTGGTCCAATATCTTAAAATAGATCAGACAGGCCGCCGTCAAAAACAGCAGCAGCAGAATGGTCACAGCCGAAGACCTTCCCAGGGAATACAGGGTCCACCCCATGCGGTAGGCAAAGATCGGCACCGTCTCCGTGGAGGTTCCCGGACCTCCCCCTGTCAGGAGGAATATCAGGTCAAAGCTGTTAAAAATCCAGATTGTCCTCAGAATAATGAGCAGTCCCACTACGACTCTCACAAACGGCAGCGTAATAAAACGAAATCTCTGAAACGGGCTGGCGCCGTCAATCTGGGCCGCTTCGTATAAATCTCTGGATATCGTCTGCAGGCTCGCCAAAATATTAATGGCAAACAGGGGGACTCCAAACCACACATTAATCAGACTCACTGTCAGCATGGCGATCTTCGGGTTGGCCAGAAACTGAATAGGCTGTGCAATCAGATTCCAATGCAGCAGTTTGGCATTGACGATCCCGTATAGATCATTTAAGAGATAGGACCATGTAAAGGTAACGATAATCATGGGAAATGCCCACGGGATCAGCACCAGCGTCCGGAACATCCCTTTGAACCGGTTGATTTTATGAAGTGACAGAGCCACTATAAATCCGAAAAACAGCTGCAGAGACAGTGAAATCACGGTGTATACAAGGGTGTTCCACAGCGCGTGGTAAAACTCCGGATTCTGCAGAACCGACACGTAATTGTTAAACCCGACGAACTTAACCGCTTTTCCCAGCAGGCTCTTATTGGTAAAACTGTAATACACACTGATACATATCGGATATGCCAGCAGCAGTATGGTCACGAGAAATGCCGGAGTAATGAAAACCCCGCACATATGGCGGTCCACAAAATCCGCTATCCGGTCCCCGACACTCTTTCCGGCGTTTTGCCGATCCCGGTATTGCCTCATAAAATTCCTCCTGTAATGCTATTATTCCATTAATATCTCAATCGCCGCGTTCAGCTTGTCATTCGCTTTCTTCGCAGCCTCCTCCGCCGGAGTCCCGTTCAGCACGATATCCTGCAGACATTCCTCAATAATGCCCTGGCTGGTCAGCGCCGAGGCCGCAGGCGTAAGGCCATAGTCCATACCGATAAAGGTTCCCTTTTCAATTCCTTCCTGGATGTACTCGATCTCTGTCTTGAATTTCTGGATAGTTTCATCATCATAAAATTCTGCTGAGTTCGCAGCTTCCGCCGTCGCCGGCAGCTGTCCGCCCGGAATCAGATGCAGGAAATCAATATAGCGTTCCTTTTCAAAATGGAACTTGATGAAGTCATATACCGTTTCCGGGTACTTCGTCTGATTCCATCCCATCAGACCAATGACAAATGTGGTAGCTCCAAGATTTTCCCCATCCGGGCCCGTAAACGGAACCGCTGCTATCTTATCCAGAAGCTCCGGTGAATTCTGTTTAACTCCATTGATATGAAAGCCCGATCCAAATGCAAACGTCGATTTTCCCTGGAAGAATACGTCATTCTGCTCGGAGAGCCCATAGTTTACGGAGCCTTCCGGAGAGCCTGCCTTATAGAGGTCCGCCATCAGCTGGATTGCCTTTACCACCTTCGGATCGGTTAAATTCCCCTTATTATTTTCTGTAATTAACGGAGCTCCCTCCGCCTTTGCAAAGCAGCTGAGAAGCTGTGCGCACATCTGGTCGTTTTTAGACATGGCAATGGTAAATCCATATCTGTTCGGCGGATCCGCCACCGCGGTCACCGTGCTTAACAGCTCATCCCAGTTTTTCGGCACAGACAGATTTTTTTCCTCCAATACGTCCTTGCGGTACCACATGACATAGGAATGAAGGTAATAGGGAATCCCCAGAACCGTGTCCCCATCCGTAAAGTTCTCCAGTGGTTTCCCGAGGAAATAGTCCTTCCCCAACGCATCGATCAGAGGGTTCATGGGCAACACCGCCCCCGCCTGATTAATTGCAAATAAGTTGTCCGGATTTACGCTGCTGACATCCGGAAGCGCTCCGGCCGCCAGCCCCGCCGTCCATTTCTGCGTAAATACATTCCATGGATACACCTCTACATTGATGGTCACATTTGGATGTTCCTTCATGTACTCGGCTACCATCTCGTCGATATAGTCTTTACGTGCTCCCTCTGTAAATGTGTGCCAGTATGTAATCGTCTTTTTCGTTCCATCATCGGTAATGGCTGCCATGGGGTCTGCGGTCTCACTCTCCTGTACCTCCTGCCCCTTGCCTGCGTCCGCACGTTCCGCCGCTGTACCTCCCGCTGCCGTACCTTCCGCTGCCGTATCTCCCGCTGCTGTACCTTCCGCCACACTTTCCGCCGCCGGAGCCCCGGTCGCTTTCTGCCCGTTTCCACTGCTGCACCCCGTCATTACTGTTGTCGCAGCAAGTGCTGCCGCCACAATCAGAGCTAATCTTTTTTTCATAATCGCCTTCATCCTTTCTTTTCATTTGGGAAGCTTCCTCATCTATTTCTATTTTAACAGACACTCTTTCTCAAGTTAATTCAAAAATCAGACATAAATGGTAAAATTTCCGAAATACCAGAGAGTTTTTATATCATAAAAACAGCGTTCCCATGAAATAAAAAAGCGGAACCTCCGGTATCTCTCCGGAAATTCCACTCTTCTCGCCTGGCCCACAGCTTCCTCAATTATCCATCGGCGAAAGCACAGATAAAAAGCCCTGAATTGTCTTGTCATACAGGCAGAACTGGTTCCTGCCATTCTTCTTTGCTGAATAGAGCGCCTGATCGGCGCAGTGGAACAGCACTTCATAATCTACTCCGTTCTCCGGGCAGCGCGCTACTCCCATGCTGACAGAGATCTGGAACCCCTGGAAGGAATCGGTCAGGGAACGGAAGATGCGCTCGATCTGCGGCAACACATTGCCACGGTATTCCACGAAAATCAGGAATTCATCGCCTCCGACTCTGGCTGCGACATCATCTCTCCGGATATTCTGCCGCATCTTCTGGGAGATGTACTTTAACACCTCATCCCCGAAGATATGACCGTGCTGGTCATTGGCAAACTTAAAGTAATCCACATCAATCAGAATCATGGCATACTCTTTATTTTCACGCTGGACTATCATATTCTCAATCATTTCCTTGGCCGCCTTGTGATTATAGAGGCCGGTAAGAGAATCCTGGGAGGCCAGGCGCTTTAAATTAGTGAGTTCCATCTGTTCCTCATGGATATCGATGAATTTACCGATCGTCCCGGAATATAAGGTATCCTCGTCGGAATCCCAGATCGTGCGCGCCACTACCTTGAACCACCTCGGTTTTCCCTCGATGACAACCTGATAGCTCCCGCTGAACACCGGCCCTCCCGGAGTGGTCGCACGAAGCTGTTTCTTTAAGTCCGCAAAATCACTTTTATTAAATACCCTTGCAAGTTCTTCATTGCTTTCCGGATGGGCAATCAGCTCCGGAATCCCCAGATATTTCGCTCCCCACTCAGATACTTCCAGAAGATCCGAATGAATATTGTATTCAAACTGAACCTCCTGCGACATAGAGGCGAAGAAACGGTACTTAATCCGCTCCTGCTCCAGAAGCATCAGCGTCCGGTTCGACGCACGAAGTTCATTATGGGACTTCAGTTCAGAAGCAATCCCCTCCATCTCAATATCTGACATCCCGTCCAGGGAGTGTAAATCAAGCTCCTTCAGAATACGGTCCCCCACCTCCACGAGACATTCCAGCAAGAGCGGGTTAAATGCCCCGCACTCCCCATTTAAGATCATCTCCATCGCCTTTTCGTGGCTGTAGGCCGACTTGTATACACGTTCGCTGGTGAGCGCATCATAGACGTCTGCCACTGAGACAACCTGGGCCGCGATGGGGATTTCATCCCCCTTAAGCCCGTCCGGATACCCATTTCCGTCATACCGCTCGTGGTGCCAGCGGCAGATATCATGGGCCACCTGGATCAGCTTTTCCGTCTGACGGTTCGGCGCATTTTTCAGGATCTGCGCTCCGACGGCCGAATGGGTCTTCATGACCTCGAATTCCTCCGGTGTCAGACGGCCGGGTTTATTCAGAATCTCCTCAGGGATGGAGATCTTTCCGATATCGTGCAGAGCTGACGCATTGACAATCAGAGCGATATCCGACAGCGACAGGTGGATCTCATCGGTCTTCTCCAGCAGCTTCTTTAAGAGCATCTCCGTGATCACGCGGATATGCAGCACATGGAGCCCGCTCTCTCCGTTACGGAACTCGACGATGTTGCTCAGAATCTCGACCATCAGGAAATTATTCTTCTCCTTATCAATGATCTGCTCCGTCACCATGCCTTCCAGAATCTTCTGCTTCGTATAGAGCATGAGCATGTTGCTCACACGACGCAGCACCGTCTTCTCATCAAATGGGCGGCTGATATAATCGGCCGCTCCCAGGTCATAAGCGTGTTCAATATAACTGGAGGACGTCTCTGCCGAAATCGTAATGACCGGAATGCTCTGAATCCATCCGTTTCTGTTCATAATCGCCAGGACCTCGAATCCATCCATCTCCGGCATCACGATGTCCAGAAGAATCAGCGAAAGATCGGCGTGGTACTGATTCAGCAGGGAAACTGCCTCTACGCCGTTGGACGCTTCCATAATATCATACTCGACAGACAGTATATCCGCCAAAAGGGAGCGGTTGATCTCCGCATCATCCACTATTAAAATTTTATTCTTCATTTATCTTTTTTCCTCGCGTATCTGGCGCAATTAATCGTTCTTCAGCCTTTGAATCGCCTGAATCGTCTGACTGTAATCGTCTTTCACCCGTTCAAAAAGAGGTCCCGCCTCTTCGCTCCAGCCGCCGGCCCGCAGAGACTCGGTCAGCGCGCTGCTGGACTCGGCAAGCCTGGTGATCGACAGATTCAGGCAGATCCCCTTCAACGTATGGGCCGCTCGGAAAGCCACCTCATAATCACTCTCCTCCACCGCCTTAACCAGTCCGTCAAAGCTTTCATCACTGGAAAACTTCAGCAAAAAACGTGCGACTCTTTCTTCATTCGCCAGACGGCGAAGAACTTCCTCATAATCGGCGCCCATCTCCTCGTAACATTCCCTTACCGTCATCGAAATATCCTCCTGATCCTGTAACCTTAAGTCTTTCTATCTGTTATGATAAAGCGCTTCTCATCATTTGTCAATGAAGGAACCTTCATTCCTCATTTATTTACTGATTTCACAGATAGCATTGGAGAAACAAACATTTTTACGGTTAAAACGCGCAGGAAAATAAAAGCTCCCGGGAAGTATCCGCTTCCCGGGAGTCCATGTTCCTATCTGTTAATCAGGGCGCCAGACGCCGTCTTCTCCGATCCGATATCCGACCGTTACCACAGTGTCTTTAGCCATACTGCCGTCGCTGTTTAAATAATACCAGTTTCCATTCCACTGAATCCATTGGTCTGCGGCCATCGCTCCCCCGCTTTGCAGGAAGTACCACGTTCCCCGGTCCAGTATCCAGGCATCAGCCGCCATGGCGCCATCTGCCCCCAGATAATACCAGTGGTTCTGATCGAGCACCCAGCCGACTGCCATGTATCCCTGATCGCCGAAATAATACCATTTTTCATTGATACGGGCCCAATCCGATTTCACAAAACCGCCGTCCAGTGTCTCAAACCACCAGCCATTCTCATTCTGTTTCCAGCTTCCCTTTACCGTATCGGGCAAAACCGACCGGACCACCGGACTTCCACTGCTGCCATGACTTCCGCTGCCATTATCACCGCCTCCGTCGTCATTGTCGCCGTTGTCATCATCTCCGGAGCCGTCATCCTCCGCCTTTACCGTAACGGTAAATTTTGCTGTCTTTCCTTTATAGGATACCGTAATTGTTTTAATTCCAGCCGTCGCTGCGTCGAATCCGGCCAGTCCATACTCCGTGACGGCAGCCTTCGTTCCGTCTTCATAGACAGCAGTTACCACCAACCCGGAGGCGTCAAACGCCTCATGAATCCGGTACTCTGTTTTTTTCGGCTGAGCCGTAATTTCGATTCCGGTTAAATCGGCCTCTTTGGGATTGGCAATTACAAATGTACTGAAGCTTCTCACGAAAAAGTGCAGGAAGCCGCCGCTGATCTCCGGATCAATCACTTCAATACTGCCATCATCCAATACGTGATAGATGATGAGATCAGCCTTATCGATCCCCTCCGGGATCTTTAAGGTCATATAAAGCGGGATATCCGGCTGAAGCTCTTCTCCATTCACCAGAAGCTTGATTTCCATTGCCGCCGCTGCTTTGGTCTCCGGGATGTCTTCCGGAAGCTTCGTTCCCGTAATCCGGGAAACGATCGTAAGATTCCCCTGGCCAAGCGGAGCATTCAGGAGCGCTCCGGCCACCTCCGCACCTTCCGCCAGCTTCGAATCTCCCTCGGCTTGTATCGCGATACCGGGATATGCATTTTTAAGCAGTGCCTCGAGTTCTCCCATACGGTCGGCCATCTCTTTTGTCAGTACCGTATGTTCCGCTCCCATCACATCATGGAACACTTCCTTAGCCGCATCGGCGGCCGCGGCCTTTTCCTCTTCCGTCACATAGGCCACGTTCTCTTTGTTTAATATCTCCCTGGCCCCGGCCACCGACTGCTCCAGAACCGCATTCTTTAATATATCTTCGCGGTTTGTTACCGTAACCGTCACACCGGTTGTAAACGTCCTGTCTTCCCCGTCTTTATCCGTTCCCTCATGACTGACCGATATCTTTCTGGTTCCGGTTTTGGTCAGCTCATCTGCATCATAATCGTAATCTGTAATGGTTTCTTTATAATAGACGGCGTTGCTCCCGCTGGCCTTCATGGTCCGTTTTACTTCCATACCCTCCGGATCAAAGACACTTCCCGTCTCATAGACCGTCTTCTTCGGCTGCTTTGTCACCGTAATTCCCGCCTCGTAATAGTCCAGTTTCTCATCATAGACGGTTACCGCCACGCTGTCCTCCAGATACCGTTCCTCTCCCTCGCTGTCGGTCCAGGTATAGCGTATCGCCACCTTCGTGTCACCCGGCTCTGCAAAATCACCGATGGCGTCGTATTCCCCATCATCCAGAATTCTGACCTCCGCCGGTGCCGCATTGCTCGCCGTGGCTTTCATGAGAAGGCGCACTTCCATGCCATCCGGCTGGAACGCTTCTCCGGTTCCATATACAGTCTGTTCCGGCGGTTTCACCACCTTAATACTCTGAGGTTCCATGGTATCCCGGTCGTAAACGGTAATATCAAAGGCGGCTTCCAGCGTCATGCCGTCTTCCGTCACATAAGTAACCGTTACCGGAACGGTTCCCGTCTCCGACGTATCTGGCATACTTACCGCAAACTCGACCGCGTCAAGCACGCGCACCCGCTCTCCTTCACAATAGGCTCCGACCGTCAGTCCTTCGAAATCAGGTTCTTCCCCTCTCTCATAGACAGTTTTTACAGGCAGCGTATCGATCCTGATTCCGTCAATCACACAATCTCTCGTAACAATGACAGTATAATCCGCAAAGCTGGTTCCGTCCGCCGATGCGACTCCGATCTCTATGACATTAACACCTGGCTTTAACGGAATCACCGGATCCGTCACGTACTGGTTATTAACCTTGATTGTCACCTCATTGCTCGCCTGAACCGTCTCATACTGCAGTGTCACACGGCTCACGTCTGACGGCACTTCTCCTTCGTATTCCATTGTATTAAAATCAAATTCAGGAGTTAAAGTGACGCCCTCCATGGCAAGACTCGTTAAATAGGCCAGTCCGGATGCATCCTCTTTCACCAGATTCAGCTGATAGCTCTCCTCTGTCTCCCCATCCTCGGCCAGAACGGTTATGCGGAGCGAATCACCAGATCCGGATACCGGCACGGTAACCGCATCCTTTGTAGCATCCTGATCTCCAACCATAATCTTTCTGGCGAAAATGCTGCTGGCAGCCGGCTGTACCTTCACCTCACTGCTGCCGGAAGGGATTTCCAGCTCATAGATATTGCCGCCCTTCCACTCCGCCTCATTTCCATCCACGCGGATTCCTGAGATGCCCGCGTCATCGTAATCCATGGCAGGTCCGGTACAAACCTTAAAATAGTCAATCAGTAAGTCTCCAACATTTGATCCGCTGGAGAAAAACTCAAACCGGTCAATATTTTTTCCCTGTGTCCGCAGCGGCTGGTCGGCCAGCTTCGGAACATTCATGTCGTTTACATAAAAATCAAAGGTGTTGGTATCCAGGTTAATAACATTCCTAATAATATCCCATTCGTTCTTTGTATACCCCTGAACATTTACTGTGTTCGAAGAGCCCTTCTTATTATGGGTGACAATATTTCCTTTCGTTAGCGCAAAGGTGCCAATTGCATTGGAACTGCCCGTCGGATCTCCCGTTTTGAAATCCGCTTTGTTAAAGGAATACATACCAAACTGATTGGCAGACGCAGACTCCGTTGTCCGCTTCACTCTTGCCTCCACCGTAATAATTCCGCTTAGATCATACTCTTTTTTTGTATAAGCATAGAGGCTGTAGGCGCCGGTTTTCGCCATCTCCAGATATTTGTTGCCATTCCCCTCTGCCTTAATCTGCAAAGATGCCTTAGACGCATCTGCAGCGGAGATATCGGAAACCTTCCATATATTGTTTCCACTGCTGCTGTTTGTAAATGCTCCCGCATCATACTGATCGAATAAGTCTGCAATGAGATACGTCGTTTTTCCGATCTCCTTGGAAAGAATCAGATTCACTTCCGCAGCGGCGGCTGGCATTACCCTTACCTCTTCTGTGGCAGCCGTCGTGTACCCCTCTTTCGAAGCCGTCACCACATATCCGGTTCCGATCTTCACATCCGTCATCTCGTAGCAGCCGTCATTTCCGGTTTTGGCAGTAAATACCAGATCTCCCAGCGATGCGGTCACGGTAACTCCCTGCAGAGGACCGGAAGAGTTTGATACGCAGCCTTTTACACTGCCCACGTCAGACAGACTCTCCCCCAGCCTCAGCTGGACTCTCGTCACCGCCTTCTCCTCCACCGTGATATCCGGTGTCTCTCCATCCAGATAAATCTCTTTGGATATCACCGCCGTATACGATCCCGGCTTCACCCCCGCTATGGCGAAGAATCCCTGCTCATCCGTCACTGCGGCGTAATCCGTATCCTTTAACTTTACTGCGGCTCCCTTCATGATATTTCCGAAGGGGTCTTCCACATATCCGTTTAAGATTCCGCTGCCCGCTTCCCCCTGATACTCGAAGATTCCCATATCCGGTTCCCCGTTAAACAGGGGAGCTCCGGCAAAGTCACTCCCCGGGTTCGCCGAAATAGACAGAAGCGGATCATCCTCTATCTGGGTTCCTGCATTCAGAAGAGGCGATTCCGGTTTCAGACGCAGCTTGAGAAGCTCCGCCGCCCCATCGTCCTCGTCTCCTGTCAGTCCGCCTTTAAACATCGGATCACCGCATACCGCACGGGTCTCCTGCTCCGGCGCCTGCACTCCCTTTCCATAATAGCAGTTGCTGTCATAGGAGGTAGAAGGCCCCTCGCCGATTCCAACGCTGGTTGTGGTCTTAGCAGTATTGTAGAATATATTATTGTTGATGTAGTGCATATTTCCCGATTTATTTAAATAAACACCATTGCCCCCTGATGATTCAATAAACGGCAGATTGGACTTCTCAATTGTATTATAAAGGATGTTGTTGTAGACATAATTGACACCCTTGTCCCCATGTGGATTGATATACCGTTTCTGTGCATCCTTAATTACATTGTAGCGGACCACGGAGGTTCCAAAGATAAAACCGCAGAGAAGGATCCCGTCTCCCGTATCATGGATGTAGTTGTACTGAATCAGAATATTGGTGGACGCCTTATCGGGATCTATGGCATTGGAATCCGCACCCCCGGCTTTTACCCTGGTCTTGTAGACTTCATTCCTCTGTACGGTTACTCCATCCGCGTAGTACATCTCTATGCCGCACGTCCCGGCTTCCTTGGATATATTTCCCTCCACAACGGCGCCCTGCACGCTGGTCAGATAGATGGTGTTGCAGGCATAGTCGGAATTTTCCTGGCTTAAATAGTTGTCGCGTATGGTGACGTCCGTATGCGGCTTCCAGTTTTCACAGTAATAATTATTTGCGGCATTACCCTTCCCCTCTTCTCTCGACGCCCAGTGTTCTCCGCCGGTATCGGCGCCCTTCCACTGCTTGACAATAATACCGCCGAAGGAATTGTTATTGACTACGTTCCGCTCAACCGTAATATCGTGAAAAACCGTCGGCTGGTCTGTAGCCGGTTCCAACACCTCGAACAGGATTCCGCCCGTTCGCTTCGACTTATCCCATCCCTGTTTCCCCAGAATTCCCGGCTTTCCATTGTTGTCACCGCTGATCCAGGCACATACGCCGGTCACGTCATGAACGTATAAATCGTGCAAATAGTAATTGTATAAGTCGCCTCCGTCCTGACCGGCAATGCGGATGCCCCTGACATCCTTTAACTTATTTCCATTCTGGTCGTTCATGGCGCCGGTGAATCCGGCTGCCGTATTGGTAATCTCCAGATCTGAAAGCTCCCAGTACTGCTGATTATAGAGCGATACCACTTCGGGAACCGCCGCATTTCCGGTCAACTTCGGTTTCTCCCCATCCCCATAGGCGCCGATGACGATCGGATTTCCCTCCTCACCGGACCCCTTCGGGGAAAGCGTCTCCTCTTCCCATACGCTTCCGGCCTTCAGCAATATCCGGTCTCCCGGCTGAAAAGTTCTGTTATTCACCATTTCAAGGCTCTTCCACGGCTTGTCTTCCGAGGTTCCCTCATTTTCATCATTTCCGGCCTCAGAATCGAGATAATAGGAAATGCCTGTTCCCGCTTCTTCTCCATAGTCCCTGGATACAAGAGCCCTTCCTCCTGTGACCAGGCGTTCACCATAAGCCTTCATCTCCCTGTTTCCCGCCAGATCCACGACCTCACTGCCATCGTATGCGGCCATCTTACCTGCCGCCGCTGCCGGAACCGGGAACAGCGTGCTGAATGCCACGGCTCCCGATACTATACATGCTGTCATTCTGGTCTTCCATCGTGATAAGCTGTACAATTTGTTATCCCCCTTTTATTTTATTTATCCCTTAATCCCATCCATGGCAATCCCATCCACCAGATACCTCTGGAAAATAATAAAGAACACCACGATTGGAATCAGTGAAACCACTGACATTGCAAACAAACCGCCATAGTTGTTGTAAGAGTTCGGGTCTAAATACATATTGAGCGCAAGCGGAATCGTATATTTTGTCGATGAGCTCATGAAAATCAGCGGCTGGAAGAAATCCTGCCAGATCCAGTAAAATGCAAAAATAGAAGAAGTGATAATGGCCGGCCGCACAATCGGAATCAGCACCCTGACGAGTGTCTGAATCTTGCCGCATCCATCAATTTCCGCCGCCTCATCCAGCTCTTTCGGAATCCCCTGGAAGAACTGAACCATCAGGAAGATAAAAAACGCTCCTCCGAAGCACCACGGCAGGATCAGGGCCACCCGCGTATCGATTAAATGGATTTTCTTCAAAATAATATACTGCGGAACCACCATAACCTGTGCCGGTATCATCATGGTCATCATCACACATCCAAACCAGAAATTGGAGAACCGGAATTTCAGTCTGGAAAATGTATAGGCTGCCAGCAGTGAGGAGAGAACGCATGTGATGGTCCCCACAACCGTTACCACCATGGAGTTCATGAAAAACGTGCTGAAAGCCACGCCGCCGATTCCCGCAAATCCGCTGGCATAGTTCTTCGCCGCGTCCCAGACTTCTGGGAGCAGGGAATAGGTATTGGTAAACATTGTTTCGTTGCTCTTAAAGGAGCTGGCCAGCAGCCACAGGAGCGGGTAGATCATAAAGAATCCCAGTATACACGCCCCGGCGTGAAAAATCACTGAACTCAACTGTCTTTTTCTCTTCATTCCCATGATTTATTCCCTCCCGGCTTCATAGTAAACCCAGCTTTTCTGAGTCTTAAACAGGATTACGGTAAATACGGAGACAATCGCCACCAGCACCCACGCCAGCGCACAGCTGTATCCCATATCAAAATACGTAAACGCACGGCGGTACAGGTACAGGACGTACGATAAGGTGCTGTCCAGCGGTCCGCCATCCGTGATGACGTAGCTCTCGGTAAACACACGGAAACCATTAATAATCTGAAGAATCAGATTGAAGAAAATGGTCGGCGTCAGCATCGGAATCGTAATCTTCCAGAAGGTCACGAAGCCGTTCGCGCCGTCCACCTTTGCCGATTCATAGAGCGAGCCCGGAATCTGCTTCAGCGCGGATAAAAAGATCAGCATGGAAGAACCAAACTGCCAGACCCCCATAAGAATAATAACGTACAGCGCCGTCTTCGGATTACCTATGAGGGACGTCTTCTGCGCGATGCCAAAGACACCCAGCAGCGTCATGATAACGCCCTTGTTTCCGAAAATCTGTTTCCATACCACCGACACTGCGATGCTGCCGCCGATGATGGATGGAATATAGTAAAGCGTCCGGTAGAGCCCCAGTCCCTTGTGCTTCTTGTTTAACAGCATTGCCACAAACAGTGCAAACGCCAGACGCAGAGGCACTAAGAGCAGCACGTATAAAAAGGTCACTTTTAACGCCTTATAAAAGGTCTTATCCTGTGTAAACGCCCGCACATAATTGGCGGCCCCGATAAACTGCGGATCGTTCAGAAGATTGAAATCCGTAAAAGAATAGTAGATGGAGATACACATGGGAATCAGCCACATCCCGATGAAGCCCACCAGCCAGGGGGCAAGCAGCAGATACGCCACTTTATTGTCTTTATATCTTTTCTTTATCAAAATAGTCACCTCAGTCTTTTAAAAAGGGACTGTCACAATGTCTTGTGCAATCCCTTTGTCTTCATTTCCTGAAACGTGTCTGAAAATGTTTTCTTCCACGCCTTAGTTATTTCTCACCAGTATGGCATTTGCCTCCTCACGGAAGGTCTTAGCAGCCTCTTCCGCTGAAACCTGGCCGTAGAATGCGCTGTAAGCCGCGTTCTTAAAGGCTTCATTGATCTCGGACATACCGATCGGGTCCGGAGCAGGCGTCTCGCCGCAGATATCGGCAGTGATATCTAAATAGTTGAACATTTCTTCCTGCTGCGGAGATAATTTGCCGGTGGATTTCATGTGTTCTCTGACCGCGGATGATGCCGGAGTTCCTCTTTCCCCCATCATGATATCGTTGGCTTCCTCAGAGTTTACAAACCAGTTGATGAACTCAGCCGCCTCTTTTTTATGCGCTGATGTTTCGGAAATGGTCAGGAACATACCTGGTTTATTCCAGAGGCCTTTATATTCGGTGTTATCGGATAATGGCAGAGAAGTAATCTTCAGCTTATCGTTTACGGATGCCACCTTATTGGCATAGTTGTTCCACTCAATCATGGTAGCGCCTTCGCCCGTCACTACCGGTCCTGCTTCCTGTCCCAGTGTCTGGATTGCCGCATACTCATCCGGATTCGGAATTGCGCCTGCTGCCATCAACTCCGACCACATATTCAAATAGTCGATACAAACCTGGTCGTCGTCATAACCGAGGGATTTCTGATCATCACTGAATAGAGAAGCACCATGCTGTCTCACCCAGTAATTAAACAGGTTGGTATCATCTACAGGGCCGGTCGCTGACCCCAGCTTTCCTGTCTTATCCTTCACGGTCTTGCATAAGTCAATAAAGTCACTCCAGGTCCAATCCATGGAAGGAACCGCCACACCGGCCTCCTCCAGCACTAAAGGATTATACCCCATTGCGAGAAGAGAGCTGGAATACACGAGTCCGACTGTCTTTCCGCCGATCTCACCGGACTTCATCAGGTTTTCATCAATACTGGAGGTATCGATGGTGCCGTCTTCTATATATGGTGTCAGATCCGCGATGGAACTGTTCTTTGCATAGGTACTGATATAGAGATAGTCCATCTGGACGATATCCGGCATGGCTCCTGCAGCCGCCTGAGTCGCCAGCTTGTCAAAGTATCCATCCCAGCCGGAGGGAACCGCTTCAAATTTTACATTCGGGTGAAGCTCCGTATACTTATCCAGAAGCTGCTGTGTCAGTTCGTGTCTCGTCTGCCCGCCCCACCAGGTAAACTTAAGTGTTACATCTTCACCATCGGAGGAAGCTGCTGCGGTCGTGCCTCCTGTAGATGTGCCTCCTGTGGCTGCGGCCTGCGTCGTACCAGCCGCGCTGTCTTTCGTCTTATCCGTGCTTTTGCATCCCGTTGCCGACAGTACCATCATTCCAGCGAGCCCCAGCGCCAGTAAACGTTTCATTTTTCTCATAACCATTTCTCCTTGATCTGTATTTTTAACTCTCAAAGTTTCGGTGCGCACCTTGTTTATGCTGTTATTCTACATGATTTGAAACAAATTAAAAATGGAAAAAGCCGTCATCCCAATTGAAAAAAGCCGACTTTCTCCCATACGGAAAAGCCGGCTTTTTTCAACTTACGCCTGTTTTTGTATATAATCCTTGTACTCGGAAGGGGACATTCCCACTGATTTTCGGAAGGTCTTGGAAAAATACTGGCCATCCGCCGGGTATCCCACTTCTTCCGCGATCTGAGAAAGCTTGATCTCCGGAAAATACCAGATCAGCCGTTTCGCCAGTTCAATTCTGACATTTAAGAGATAAGAAGAATACTTCTGTTTCATACACTTGGAAAAGACTCGCCCGAAATAATCCTGATTCATGTACAGGACTTCCTTCGTCAGCCACTGGATGCTCAGTTCCTGGCTGCTGATGTTCTGATAGATTCCCAGCAGAATATCGCGCATACGCCGCTCTTCCTTATCTCCGCCCGGATGAAGCCCCTGCTTCTCACTGATATAGTCGGCCAGAAGCTTCAAAAGCTCCCTGTCGTCCTCCTCCTTCACCCACCGTTCATTGTCCTCGTCCTCATAGAGCATATCAAGCACATAAAGGATTGCCGCTTCCTTTCTCCCGGCCAGATCGCCTCTGAGACGCATCTTTACGAATCCCAGATACAGCTCAAACAGGATGGCATCATAGGATTTCGCCGCCCTCAAAGCCCGGTAGTTAATCAGCATCAATTCCTCCCGGTTGATATCCTTATAAAATCCATGCCACAAGGCGTCCGTGTCCGCGTCGATCTTACCCATCTTTAAGAGCCCCGAGACCTCCTCATAGAGGCCGTGTATCTGCTCCCAGCTTCCGCGGCCGGAAACCGCTGTCTGAAGCGGGCTGGAATCAAACTTCTCATACTCCTTTTTCACCTTCACAATAACGGGCTGAATCTCATCAAATACACGCCCATCCAGCAGAAGCAGCACATCGTTGCGGATAGACGTCACCAGAAGTACGTGACTGCTTCCCAGCAGCTCCGTGATAATGTTCGTCACCACAAACTGTTCCAGATAGTCAAACCATTTTTCCTTATGAAACGCCAGAAGAAAGACCTCTCTCCGGAAGATCCCGCAGTCCCCCAGATACGCCTTGAAGTCCTTATGGATATCTTCCCGGTTCAGCAGCACATTGCGGAACATCTGCTCCCTGGCTCTCGGAGCCAGCCGCTTGACCTGGGTCCGCATATCATCCTCTTTCCGCTTCTTCTCTTCCCGGACCTTAAGCTCCTCCGTTACCTTGCCGATCACTTCCACGATCTTCGCCTCATCGCAGGGCTTCAGTATATAGTGGCGTACGCCCAGCTCCATGGCTCTGCTGGTATACTCATACTCTCCGTAGCCGGAAAGCACAATGAATACAATATCCGGAAAATCCTCCCTTGTCTTCCGGATCAGCTCAATTCCATTCATGACAGGCATCTTAATGTCCGTAATCACGATATCCGGCATCTGGTTCTGGATCTCCTCATATCCCTCGACACCGTTCCATGCGGTTCCCGCCAGACTTATCCCGTACTTTTCCCACTGGATAAAATCTGCCATTCCCTCTCTCTCCACATCCTCATCGTCCACGATCAGAAGCTTATACACATCTATTTCCCTCCATATTTCGGAATTTCAATCCTCACAACGGTTCCCTTTCCGGGCTGGCTGGTTATCTCAAATACTGCGTCAGAAAAGATCAGGTTCAGCCGTTCCCTGATATTTTTAAGTCCGATCCCATTTCCCTTGGGCACCATGGTGAAATTCCTTACGGCCTCCAGTTCCTCCTCCGTCATACCCGGCCCGTCATCCTCCACCTCCAGGGTCATGGTCTGCGCCTCTACATTTTCCTTTACCCGCACCAGAATCCTGCATTTGTTTAAAGAATTGTCCACGCCATGGTTGATCGAATTCTCCACCAGTGGCTGCAGAATCATCCGCGGCACGTGGTACGCCTCCAAATCACCCTCTGCCTCCACGAGAAACTCGGCCCTTCTCCGGTACCGGACCTTCTGAATATCAATATAATGCCTTGCCAGCTCCAGCTCCTCCAAAACCGTAGCCAGCTGTTCCTTCTTAAATGCCGCCCGCAGCAAATCTCCCAGCGAGATCAGCATCTCAGACGCCTCCTCATTCTTCCCCGACCGTATCATCCAGTTAATGGAATTCAAAGTATTATAGAGAAAATGAGGATTTATCTGCGCCTGAAGCGCCCGGTACTGCGTATCCTTCAGCAATATCTGCTTCTCATAGTTTTCATGAATCAGGACCATGATCTTATCCAGCATAATCCGGAACTCCTGGGTCAGGATTCCCGCCTCGTCGCCTCGCTTCTCTCCCTCCAGATACTCCTTGGCCTTCTGAAACTCACCCGCTTCCACGATCTGAATCGAATCCGTCAATCTGTTAAGCGGTCTGGTAATGGCCGTGGAAAGCCGTTTCAGGATCAGCATCGCCGCCACAAACAGCACAAGAAATCCGCCGATCAGACAGTATCGGACCATGGTGTTCATAAAATAAATCGAGCTGTACGGAAACATGTTCACATACGTCCATCCCGTCTCCGCCGATGTGAGCTGACAGAGAAAATACTTTCTCCCCTCCAGATTTATGATCTCATAATCGCTCTCCGGCAGCACCTGCCTGATCTTCTCATACAGACCGTCCTCGCTCTGATAGATCAGGCCGGAGTCGCTGGTCACGCACAGGCTGGAAACATCGGTTTTCAGCTGATTTAAATGCTTCTCGATCAGCACCCGGATATCCGATACAAAGATCAGGCTTCCCAGATAGTCGAGACTGGCATCGATGTGCTTGCGTATATCCCTGCCGGAGACGAGATAGGGAAATTCCTCCGTAGGATTCTCATAAACATAGGCTCCTTTTGCCTTGTCAAACTTCTCCAGCAGGCTGTCGTAAATTCCCACCGGCAGTTCCACATACCGTTTCCCCACCTCGTATCTGGTCAGGAATTTATCCGTATAGATAAATTCCGACACCAGCTCCGCAGACAGCGCCTCTGTGGTCAGCCGGCTTCGCATCTTCGACATCTGAAATGAGTATTCCGCCTTGTTCTTCGCACTTTTTATGACCGACAGCTGATTTTGAATCTCGTAGTCCATTGCCAGATCGAAGGACAGCTCCTCCACCTTTTTCAGCTCTCCGTCCACCCGCTCCGTGAAGAAATTCAGTTCTTCCAGCGACTTCTGGTAAAGCTGGCCGTCATAGATACTCAAGGTAACCTGCATGGCAAGCAGCGTGATACCGCACAGAATTCCAAATATGGCCGCATAGACCACCATCATCTTTCTGGCAAGGCTTGTATTCCTAAACCGTTCCACCCACTGATCCCAACGCTTTCTCATCACTTTCCCGCTCCTTCATCGCCTGGTAAAGTTCCTGATCCGTCATATGGTTCTCCATGTTGGTGATGAGAACCACCCGTTTATCTTCCTCCGAATAGGTAACCTCCCTCTGCCACTCATAGAAATGAGGGCCGTCCCCTAAATTCCTGATATATCCCATCAGCCGTCTCAGGCAGTACGCAGTCTCCTTGACATCGCAGAGACAGTCATTTTCGTAAAAGCCCTTCCATTTTCCGTGTTCCCGCGCTCTCATGGACCGGTCCGCCGCCTCATACCAGTCCGCTGCCCTGCCAAACAGATAAAACGCCCGCAGATACTGTTTACCGGCATACGCCTCATAACCGTCACAGAAGGACACAGTGCCTCTCAGACAGTACGTATGTAGTTTCACCTGCAGGAGAAGGGAATCCTCCAGAAGCGGCCCCGCCTGCTCTGCCATCCGGCTGCATGCTTCCAGAAGCGGTTCAAATGCATTTCTCCCATTTACAACCGTTTCCCGGTACTGTTCCATCTGTTCTTCCAGACTCTCTCCCGGGGCAAACCAGTTAAGCTCCGGCTCCGGTCTCTGACCCCCATCCGCCATAATGCGGCAGACAAAATCCCTCGTCACGTAATTATAAAACTGGTCGCCCGCCCGCTCGTCCTCCTCTTTCCCATACGGAACCGTACACTTAAAATACGCTTCAAAGAGATCCGGGAGAGCCGCCAAAAGGTCCTTCCCGTCAATCCGCTGTCCATAGGCGTAGTAAGACTCCATATAACGCCTCCTGTGTTCCGCTGCGGTGAGCGAATTTCCTCTCCACAGATTCCCAATAAAGTCCAGAGGATACACGTGGGGCTTTACATTAGAACAGTTGACAACCCACAGGCTCTTTATTCCACAATCATACGCTATTTTCAATTCTTTTTCCACAAATTCCATAGAATTTGGCAGCATGGTAATATGATTCGCCGCCTGCAGATCGTAAAAAGAGACGTGATAATACGTTCCATGGTTCCCATCCCTTAAATCTGCGGGAGGCAGCGCCGGCACTCTGGGATTGTGGTTCCCCTGTCTTCTCGATACCATTTTCCCGTAACCATTATCGGCCCAGATGGTAATCACATCCTCCGGCAGAGTCAGGAAGCCCTGCTGATACAGTTCCATCGTCTCCCCATAGAGATTCGTGCAGAATACAGGATTCTTCACATACTTCTTTACCAGCTCGTACTGGCGCACCATCAGGCTGCTGATTAGGTCTCCCCGCTTCTTCGGGGTATCATACTGGGGATCATCGTCCCAAAAAGGCCGGTCTCCCTGCCCCCGGAATCCGATATTCCAGATAACATGGTAATCCTTCTGCCTCCGGATTCCGTCCTCCCACAGGCTGTAAAAAAGCTCCGGATATTCCGCAAAGGAAGGCGTCTTATCCGGATAGACCCGTGCAAACATCTCGGCTCCCAGCGGTTCCGCGTGATGATGAGTGATCCAGAGCCCCATATCGGCCGCCAGTCCCACATAAATCTTGGAATTCGCATCAGTACCCGGTATCACTAAATTTCCTCCGAGCCGCAAAAGCGCTTCAAATGCCATCTCCCACGGATACTCCCTGCTCACTCCGCCATCCCAGCGGCTGATCAGTACCTCGTCGTTCAGAAACCAGCCTCTGTATCTCACCGGATATGGAGACGACGCAATCGTTCCCACCGGGATCTCCACATACTCCCGCTTTTCGAATTTCTGATCATTCCAGAACCAGAACGGCAGAATCCCCATGTACGCCTCGCTCAAATGCAGCAGTGCATATACAAATCCCAGTTCATCCCCCGCGCAGACTACCAGCTGTTTTTCCTCAACCAGTATCCTGTACTGTTCCGGATCCATGGATTCCTCGCAGAGCCTGATCCCGCCCCCATAAGCAGAATTCCTGTCAATCACCATATCCAGATCCCGGTAAAACCTCTCCACCGCTCGTCTCACCGCACCTCTGTCCTTCATCGTTCCAAGATCCGCCGTAACGCTTTTATCCAATAAAAATGTTCCCATCATATCCTCCTTTACCGTGAAAAATTCTATCGTATCTCCACTCCATTATAGGAAAATATACAATGGGCGTAAATGGAAAAAAACCGTAAACACACTTGGAAATTTCCGACTTTTCTGCAAAACAAAAAATGAGACCCCATAATTTCTTACGGAATCTCATTCGCAAAATCCTTATAAAATAAGGGTTTATTCCATTGTATAAGGCATAAGAGCGATGTGTCTTGCTCTCTTGATTGCAACGGTAAGTGCTCTCTGATGCTTTGCACAGTTACCTGTAATACGTCTCGGAAGAATTTTTCCTCTTTCAGAGACATATCTTTTTAATTTATTTACATCTTTATAATCGATGGTGCCGTTCTTCTCACCACAGAATACACATACTTTTTTTCTTCTGCGCATGCCGCCTCTTCTGAACTTGGCGCCATCAGCTTTATCATTCTTATTATATGCCATTGGTACTACCTCCTGTTAGATTTTGTTGTTTCTATCCCTGCAAGTTTAGTTGAATGGAAGTCCTTCGTCTTCGACTCCATCCGGGATATTCATAAATCCATCACCGATTGCGGAAGACGGTGCCGGTCTGGATGTTGGCTGATAGCCGCCGCCATCACCGGAAGCCGCGCCCTTGCTGTCGGCGAATTCCTGATCGTCTACAATGATATCGGTCGTGTAAACTTTGATACCGTCCTTATTCGTGTAACTGCCAGTCTGGATCCTTCCGGAAATCAACACTCTCATGCCCTGGCGGAAATACTTCTCGGCAAACTCACCTGCTCTGTCAAATGCGACACAGTTGATGAAATCTGCGGTCTGCTCGTTGCCGTCCTGGTTTCTGCGGCCTCTTCTGTCAACAGCAAGAGTATATCTTGCGATGGCCATGGCGCGCTCGCCCTGGGAATATCTTACTTCTGGATCACGGGTCAATCTACCCATCAGGATTACTCTGTTCATACGATCACACTTTCTTTATCTATTATGCCTCTTGTCTTACGCATAAATATCTGATAACTGGTTCCATAATACGAATGCGTGATTCTAACTCATTCGGTGTTGTGGAATCGCCATCAAACTGGATGAAGTAGTAGAATCCCTCTTTCATCTTCTGAATTTCGTAAGCTAATCTCTTCTTACCCCATTCGTCGATGTTGGTTACAGTACCGCCAAAACGAGTGATATAATTTGTAATCTTCTCGATGGCTGCTGCTCTCTCCTCATCTTCGAGCTTTACGTTAAGAACAACGGCTAACTCATACTTGTTCATGCTTGTTTACCTCCTTGTGGTCTCTGGCCCCTGCTTTCAGTTTCAGGAGCAAGGAATTTAATGTGTCACGGATTAATATTTTAGCAGAAATTGGCGGAAAAAGCAAGTACTTTTTCCTGTTTTCCTACGATTTTACGACATTTCCGGGGCTTCTTACCGCTTTTCCGCCCCATCCGCTCCCTTCATCCCTCTGACGTTCTTCTCCACCAGCTTTCTGGGAACCATAATCATGTGGCCGCAGCCCATACATTTCAAACGAAAGTCCGCGCCGACCCGCAAAATTTCCCATTCACTGCTGCCGCAGGGATGCTGTTTCTTCAGTTTTACAATGTCTCCGACTTCAAAATTCATCTCGTTCTCCCGTTATCAGTGTCCTTATTTTAAGATCTCGTCAATCGCCTTTAACTCATCTGCCGAAAACTCCAGATGATCGAGACACTGAACGCTGTTCTCCAGCTGTCTCACACTGCTGGCCCCAATCAGTACGGAAGTCACAGCCTTCTCCCGAAGCACCCATGCCAGCGCCATCTGAGCCAGCGACTGATTCCTGCTCACCGCGATCTCATTCAGCCTGCGGATCTGATCCAGCTTCTCCTCGGATAAATAGCGGTCATTAATCGTAGTCCCCACTCTGGAAGCTCTTGACCCCTGCGGGATACCATTTAAATACTTATCGGTCAATGCCCCCTGCGCCAGAGGACTGTAGCAGATACAGCCCACGCCGTGCTCCCACATAGCTTTAAACAATCCGTCTTCCGGAGTTCTCTCGAACATGTTGTAACGCGGCTGCTCGATGAGACAGTGTACGCCCATATCCTTTAACAGAAGAACCGCTTTCTCCGCCTCCTGCTTCGAATAGTTGGACAGGCCCACGTAAAGCGCCTTGCCCTGTCTTACGATGTCCGCCAGCGTTCCCATCGTCTCCTCCAGCGGTGTCTCCGGATCCGGTCTGTGGTGATAGAAAATATCCACATACTCCAGCCCCATCCGCTTTAAGCTCTGATCGAGACTGGCCATTAAATACTTCCTGGATCCCCAGTTTCCGTACGGTCCCGGCCACATATCGTATCCGGCCTTCGTGGAAATGATCATCTCATCCCGGTAGGTTCCCAGGCCGTGTCTCAAAATCTCCCCAAAATTCTCTTCCGCCTTTCCTGGCGCCGGAAATCCGTAGTTATTCGCCAAATCAAAATGTGTCACACCCAAATCAAACGCCCTGCAGAGGATTGCTTCCTGATCCTCAATCGGCTTTTCCAAACCAAAATTCTGCCATAACCCGAGAGAAACCCTTGGAAGTTTCACTCCGCTTCTTCCACAGCGCTTATAGTCCATCTTCTCATATCTGTCTTCTGCTGCCTGATACATAGTTTTACGCTCCTTTATTCTGTCATTTTTTCTCTGCCTGTACAGCGCGCTCACACGCCCGCCGCATCTCCCAGCACCTCTCCCAGCTGCCCGCTGATCACCAGATCAGCGCGGCTGTCCATGGGGGTAACCGTCTTATTAATCAGAACCATCCGTTTTCCTCTATAATAATCGATCAGTCCCGCGGCTGGATAAACCGTAAGCGAAGTGCCTCCAACGATCAGCATGTCCGCCCTGGTGATATATGCCACCGACCGGCTAAGCACCTCCTGATCCAGACTCTCCTCATAGAGCACCACGTCCGGTTTAATTGTCCCGCCGCAGCTGCACCGCGGAATTCCATCCGGTTCATCCATATTTAAAATGTCTTCCAGACTATAAAACTTCCCGCACCGGGTACAGTAATTCCTGTGTACCGATCCGTGAAGCTCGAGGACTTCCTTACTGCCCGCCGCCTGATGAAGACCGTCAATATTCTGAGTGATAACAGCCTTTAACTTTCCTTCCGCCTCCAGCTTTGCCAAAGCCAGGTGTGCCCGGTTCGGCTCTGCTTCCGGAAACAGCATTCTGTTTTTATAAAACCGGTAAAATTCCTGGGGATTCTGCCTGTAAAAGCTGTGGCTGATAATCGTCTCCGGCGGATACTGATACTGCTGGTGATACAGCCCATCCACGCCTCTGAAATCCGGAATCCCGCTCTCCGTCGAAATACCGGCTCCGCCAAAAAATACGATCCGGCTGCTCTCCGAGATCCACTGCTTCAGCTGTTCCTGTGCTTCCATCTCTCCCGTTCTCCCTCCTGTCCTTTCAATCAGGCCGCCACTGCACTCTGCCATGCAATGGCGGTCCGATACTGGAACTCAGACGGGGTGCCGCAGACTGGATTCTTCCAAATCCGCCTGCGGCACCCCGGATCGTTTCAGAGTATGTTTGAAAATATCTCATTTCAATCCACGCCCGCCACTGCCGTTAAGCTTCTTTTAAAGCTTCGAATATCCGTAACCGTTTACAAGGGCATCCAGCTTGATTCCCTTCTTGCAGTATGGGCATTCCCGGAAATCATATGTCTGATAATCAGGGATATCACGCTCCCGGAATACAGAGTTCACAGGCATCCCATCCAGTTCCCCGATCGCACTGAAGATCGCCGATATTCCCTGGAGCTTTCCTCCATAATACTGAATACACTCGACTCCCTTGTTAATCGTCTTTCCCGTTGTCACGGAAGCCATCAGAAGAATCACATTCTTACCGGTTATCATGGGCTGAATATTGTCACGGAAAATCATCTGGCTGTTACTGTTGTACTCCGGAGTCACAACGTAAATTGTCTGATGCGCATTCCTGGACATAACGCCTGCCTTTGTCAGTTCCTCCGCCAGATAGGCGCCTACCACATCCATGCCATCCAGGCATACGATGGTATCCACAAACGTATTATACAGGTAAAGTCCCACTAAATCACGAGCGACCTCCTGTGCCTCACTAACACGCGTCTTCAGCGTTGTCATATCAATGTAGTAGTTGATATGGGAATGGTTGGTTGCGAAATGTCCCGGCACAACCTTGAGCGGTACGTTACATCCTGGAGCCTGAAGCTTAATATATCTGTTTTCCATAGAAACCTCCCCTGCTGCTGTTTTCTCTATTATACTACAGAAACAGGACTGGTTACAAGGAAAATCTATTAGTTTTGCACAACACGGTACTATACTACCTCATCGAAATAAACACCGTTTAACGGCCTGATTCTTTCCGCCATACTCCGGCGGTTTTCCGGCATCTGCGGCATTTTGTATCCAAAGAGCCAAGCTGTCATCTCCGCAATTCCCAGCGACAGATGCGGCTTCACAAGAGTCCCCTCCGTCATCCGAGTCACCCTGGAGCCATTCTTATCCAGCTTCCAGCGGAAAATGCCGTCGTTCTGGCGTATCTGCCCGTCCGAAACCTCGATCATAAGTTCCATCTCACTGACTTCTGAGTCCTCTTTTAACCGGATCACAGAGACGAACTGCTCCAGATTGATGATTCGTCCCATCATAAGAGGCTTTGGCGGGGCGATCTCCTTCACATAGTCCGGATGTACCAGAAGCTCCCTCTGTTCCATCTCTCCGCCTCCATAATAGGCGGAAATACCGGCCAGTCGCTCCCTCTCGTCCCTCGTTCTCAAGAGTACCAGATCGCCGTCGGCGCTTCTCACCTCCCGGCACAGAGCCCGGTAATACTCCTCATCACGCATCGTATAGACCTCATAATGCTTTTCGAGGCATTTGCCCGCAAATCTGGCCGCCTCCTCGCATTCCTCCGTCCGCTGTTCTATGAGGGCCCGTCCGCTCAGACGCATCATGCCCTTTTCACTCAAAGTAAGCTGCGGCTGATCAAAGATATAGGTAAACTCAAACGGCAGATAAATAGCCGGATCCACCGGATGCAGAAAGCAAAATCCCATCTTTTCCATATACATATCGGCAAATATCCTGGACAGCAGGCGGCTCATATACCCCTGGTGACGCCATGCCGCCGCGGTAGCCACCCCGGCGATATAGTCGATCCTCCAAATACGGTCCTTAACCACCACATCAAACGGATTCCGGTGGAGCATGGCCACGATCTCATTGTCCTCCTCCGCCACGAGAATCTTGTTCCGGCGAGCCTTCTCCGCATAATAAAAATCCACGAACGACTGGGAATCTTCCACAAAGATCTCTTCCCACAGCTTCCGGCTCCTGCTTTTCTCTTCCTGTCTTAAATAATGTATCATCCTTTAAAGTCCTTCTGTTCTATGCTGTATTTTCTGGCAAAGTCAATGGGATTATAGGACATCTTCGCTCTGCGCAGGCCTTCCATTCCCACGTCGTCCTCCCGGTTGACAAGCATCATTTCCTCCGGAAATGCCCTGACCAGAAACTCTCTGTTAATAAACTGGTAAAGTCCATTGATCTCCGGGTTGGCCTTCTCAATGTGAATTACCGCCATTTTTTCAAATTCATTATAGCTTCCTATCGTAAACGCTTCCAGCTTACCATCGATATAGACGCCGGCCATCCGGACGCATAACTGGGAACAGTTCTTCAAGATATCGTGAATTCCGTTCACCTCATAATCCAGCTGGGTACCGAACTCCGCGGCCTCCACCTTGTTTTCCCACCATCTGTCCAGGAACTCCCACACATCGTCCCGGTCAGAACAGCATAAAGTCCGGTACTCATACCGTCCTTCATACTCCCTCAAAAATGCATTCAGATGATTCTTTTTTTTATGCAGCTTCTTGCCGGCCAATGACCGCATGGCTGCAGCATCATACAGATAATCCTTTAAATCTTCCTGCTCCTTCACCTCAAACTTCTCAGGATCCAGATTTAAATAGTTCACACCGTCCTCATCCGCCAGATAAATCCGAAACGGCTTCTTTAACACGGTATTAAAATATTCCACCATCTCATAAAAGTAATGGGGCAGCTCCTCTTCCTTACACATCGGCATGGCGCTGAAAGTAATGCCATCCTTTTCCATCAAAAACTGTACTGCTTTCTCATCGCTGATCGCGCATTGGATATGGTAAAAATCCCTCCAGATAAAACTGTCCAGAAATACACTGTCACACGTCTTATTGGGCCGCAGTGCGAAAAACGGCGTCACTCTCTCGATATCCTTTGCCTCTACCGGCTTAAACTGTAGGTTCATAATAATTCCCTTCTGCATTAATATTGTCTTTCGTCTTATAATCTGATTTAACTCTTCTTAACAAAATCCGTATTGCACTTCGGACAGTGAATGCTGATTTTCCCTTTTCCTCTGGGAATCCGGATCTTCTGTCCACAGCTGGGACATTTATAGATATGGTATTCCTTCTTTTCCCGAATTCTAAACTTAAATTTGCGAAACTTTTCCGTCACAGAATAGCGAAGTCCTTCAAACACCTGCTCTTCCTTATACCTTTTCCCGATATTCCTCGAAAACATCCGAAAATAGCAGAGAATCAGGCACGCAAACGCCAGAATATCCACCCATGGTTTCCTTATGAAAATTCCAAGCAGCAGAAAGAAAAGTGAAACACCGATCAAAAACTGTCCCAGGCGATCCGCTCCATAGCGGCCCACCATAAATCCTGCAAACTTTTCCCTCCATTTATTCATCATATATTTAAACGCCTCTTTTCCTCATAATGACTTAACTATAATGAAGTCCCTGCAAAAAGTCAATCTCGTCAATTGATGTTTCACAATCTTTTTAGATTTTCCCGGGCATCACGCTATTGTATACCCATTTTTCCCCCTCTGTTTCGTCTGATAAAGCGCCGCATCCGCTTTCTGATACAGCGTATCAAAATCATTTCCATCAATAGGGGCAATAGAAACTCCAATACTTGCGGACATCTCCCAGCTCTTCCCGCCTTCTGTGCATGTAACCCTCAGTGCATTCGACAGCTCCTTCGCCTTATCCTCAACCCATTCAGAGTCAGGCGCCGGAATAAACGCTGCAAATTCATCTCCGCCCACTCTACCCAGCACATCATTAACCCGGAAATGCTTTCTGATGATAGAAGTAAACTCTCTGATACAGTAATCTCCAAATGCGTGCCCGCACGAATCATTGGCCTGCTTAAAATTATCAATATCAAACAGAAAGAAGGCATAGACCCCCTCCGCCGGTCTGGACAACAGGGCGGTAATTTCCCTTCCCGTTTCCATCTTAGTTAAGAAACCAGTCATCTCATCAAAAGAGGCCCGAATTTCCTTTTCCTTCTCTGCATTAATATTTTTCCGGTACGTAAACATATGGATACATTCATCTTCCTGAGAAAAGAAAATATAAGCATCGATCCGCATCCAAAAATACCGGCTCCCCTCCTGAGTAATCTTGAAATCATATCTTAAATGATTATTCCCCATTTCATACTGCCGGATAACATTTTCCGGAGTAAATGTGGAGACGTATCCCTCCCGGTACTCCTCCTTAATCTGTTTTTCCGCAATCACTTTAAGTCCCTGGTCATAAGGCAGATCCCCCGCACCCAGACTGCCGAAATACTGTTCTGTCAATTTATTCGCATATTTGTTTCTCGTTATATTCAGTTCGTAGATATTATCATACAGCTGCTCTGTAGCCCTCTTAAACGCATCCTGCCGTTCTTCCATCAGCTGAGTAATCTGCCTGTTGAAATTGCGGAGCACCGTTGTTATTACTACCAGGACTGTAATAATAATCGCTATAATAATAACCCCTGTCTGGTACAGCCGATCCTTTATTTCACTCACGATAGCGCTGTTATTCTGTTCCACTACCAGATGCCATGACAGTTCCGGAATATACCTTGAAACCACATAGCTCCTTCCTTGGCCGCCCACCGCAGTATCCGACCATAGTTCCAGATTGGCAGAATCCTCCTTCCAGCCCAGCACCTGACTGCGGATACTCTCCTGCTCAAACGTCTGAAACCAGTCGATCCTGCTGTATCCCGTATGTTCAGAAGAGATCTCAATCACACCGTTCTCATCGATCAGACATGCATTCAAATGATATTTTTCTTCATAGCTCTTCAAAAACTCTTTTAAATAACTCACCCGCATACCGACTCCCACCACCCCCAGGAAGTCACGATCAGGCCCATAGATCTTACAGTTTACAAACACCGTTATTGCATTGTCCGCTCCGTTTACCTCATCATTATCCACGTTCATGGAGTACTCAAGATCATCGTTCAGCATATCAAAATACCATACGTTCTCCGGATCTTCCTCCGTCAGTATTCTGTCAATCCCATTGAAATTATAATAGCGGTTCGTCAGGGCCGATACCAGAAAGACCGAATCAAAGTCATACTTCTCCCGATAAGTCTCCAAATAGTTCTTGATCGTCCATGCATACTGTTCGTCCTCTAAATGAGCTTCCTCGCCCTCCAAATGGGCCGCCAGAAGGCTGTCATGGGCCATGGTAAGGGAAATATTAACAGGCTTTGTAAACAGGGCTGTAAGCTGATAATAAATGCCCTCCGTCGTCAGAGAAGCCACCTGTTCGATGTTATTAAGCGAAGCTTCATAATTTGCCTGATAACTAAAAAAGGCCGTCACCAGAAAACCACATACCAGGATCACACTGACCAGCAAATTTGTCTTTAAAAGCTCCCGATTTTTTTCCAAAATGAGCCTCCTTTACTCTTTTAATCCTGTATTGTTTTATTTTTGATACTCGTTTTATTTTTGATACTCGTTTTATTTTTGATACTTGTCTTATTTTTAATACTTACTTTTGGCACTTTAAATCTGGTTTTTAGTATATCACATAATGCGCCGTCTAAATAGTTTCCACTCCTGCCTCTTACAGAAATGGTTCTGTTCTTACTTAATTCAATTCAAATACGTTATCTGCAGACACAAAAAAATCCTGGAAAATAAATTCCAGGACTCTTTGAGAGGCGACAACCAGATTTGAACTGGTGATCAGGGTGTTGCAGACCCACGCCTTACCACTTGGCTATGTCGCCATATTTAGTTAAATGACCCCAACGAGGTTCGAACTCGTGTTACCGCCGTGAAAGGGCGATGTCTTAACCGCTTGACCATGGGGCCTTAAATATATACTATCATATTTACTTGCCTCTGTCAACCGGATAAACGCGAATCCATCGATTACCAGATTTGAACTGGTGACCAGGGCGTTTCAGACCCACATCTCATCAGGTTTACCGAACACATTGGATAGTATGAAAAAACTCCCCGAGTAGGACTCGAACCTACGACAGCGCGGTTAACAGCCGCGTGC